>ERZ1034755.232-NODE-232-length-19087-cov-5.327291_pt1 | contig 19087 bp, 17 predicted proteins | sample MGYA00520596_ERZ1034755 | MGnify/ENA primary metagenome ERZ1034755 (study PRJEB33766, sample SAMN09781701) | gut metagenome | biome: gut microbiome | host: Homo sapiens | place: Madagascar | study: EMG produced TPA metagenomics assembly of the PRJNA485056 data set... | reverse complement strand
ATTATACCATATTCCTCCACTTTTTCAATAGTTCTCCGCCGCCCATTCCAATGTTTTATATGTTTGAGGTTCAAATCCCCGTGGACGCCTACCCCCCTTTCGGCTTAAAAAGACGCTCCTTTTTGTTCGTCATTGACAAAAGACCGGGCACCTCATACGAGGTGCCCGGTCTTTTGCTCTACCCACTGGCGAACTTGTCGCGAAAGCGATGCAGGTTCGTGATACCCCGCGAGGCGGCATCACGAGCGGAGCGAGTTACCCTGTCGATGCCATCAAGGCGCACGCAAAAGGGGCGTACAAAACTCCGTCGCGTGTGTCTTTTTCTATGCAAGACAAGGGTATCTTACGAACGCAGTCGGTCGTTTACTTATAAGATTTCTCTTATGATCGATGATAGATTGTTCATGCATCACCCGGAAAAAATGATGTTTTCATAAGCGCTGCATTGGCTGATGCCCATTGTCCCACCGACTATATATTGGCTTCATCTCATTTTGTAAAAGTTCGTGTAAATTCCGCTATGTGAGGAGTCTGCATTTTCAATAAACAGTTTGAATTTGTATTCATTAGAATTGGTGTCGAATTCATAGCGAATTTCAAAAATCCAAACCGACCCTTTCGCAAAATAGCCGTTATCCAAAGTTTTGTTTCTGATGTAATAGAACTTATACAATTTGCTCGGATTATCGTCAAAATAGTTGGACAAATCAACCTTTTGTTCAATGATATACCAATTTTCGTTTGTATCCATGCTGTATGTTTCGATTCTAGGTTTTCCGAACGCACCGTCATAATGCGTTTTCAAATACGAAAAATATGTTTCTGCATTCGCATTGAACGTCTCTTCATCCGGACAACCTTGCGAAAACGAATATCCGTCGTTATACCAAGCATCGCTTGTATTCATCTCCCCCGTCAGCCCTGTCGGCGCCGTCAATCCTGCAAGCCCTTTTGCCGACAGTTCTTCTTCGGTAAACCATTTCGTGTTGTCGTGGAGCGGTTTTGGAGTTTCTCCGCCGCCATCGCCATTTCCGCACGCAACTAAACCGACGCAGGTTATCGCTAAAAGCACCGCACAAATCATCATTGAGAATCTCTTCTTAAACATAGGATTTATGACCTCCAAAAATGCTATCTTAATATGATTCTTCTTGTCCATCACTATTTATCGAGCAATTCGTTAAAAACGTTTGCCGTTCTTGCTATCTAATAAATACCTCCGTTCAAGTATTCTTTTAATGAGCATATCATATACTGTTTGAATGCATTTTGCAAGCGTTTTGACAAATTATTATGTTGTTTCGGATTGCTTTCCATTCCACATCCAATTCTAATGTGGAGCTTTTCTCGATTTTTCTATTGTAGTGAAAACATAGCACTTGGATTTGATATTAAAAGTGTCATTCGGGCACTTGTTGTAGTCTCGCATAGTGCCAATTCTTTCTGATTTCTTTCGAACCTTACAACGGGTTCGGCGAAAAGCCCGGCTCGGTCCATCTGATCCCCAAAAACGATTCCGTCCTCGAAAACGAAAAACGCAATTATCAATTCCAACTTGCGAATATGCCGGAGGAATACAAGCACCTATCGGGAGCACAGGAAGATTATATTTCTAAATACGGTCATAAAACGGAGCCCGTCGCCTGTCGTGTGCAATCCGTTTATCAGAATCCGCACGAAAAAAGCCACGCACTTTCATAAAAATCTCTCAAAAATGAATAATCTCCCGCTTCTTTGTCAATTTGTTTTCTTTCAATAAATAGGCTGGACTTTTTTCGTTTCGTTGATTATAATAGGCTGTGTGAATTTTCCCGAGAGGTATTTTATGAAAGCCACCACCCATGAGATCAGCCTGACGGACGGCAATTTGTTTTTGAAACTTCTGCGCATTTCCGTCCCTCTGATCCTCTCTACACTTCTGCAGCTACTTTATAATGCCGCCGATCTGATTGTCTGCGGACAATTCGGCTCCTCGCACAGCGTCGCCGCTATTTCCGCGACCGGTTCCCTCATCAATCTTTACATACAACTGCTCGTCGGGCTCAGCGTCGGTGCCAATGTCCTCATGGCGCGGTGCTACGGTGCCGGTGACCGGGAACGCGGACAAAAAGTCGTCTACACCGCGATGGTGTTCGCACTCGGCGCGGGGCTGGTCATTGGGGTCATCGGTGCCACTACGTCACATATTTTCCTCGCCATGATGAAAACACCGGATGAGGTCATCGACCTCTCGACCTCCTATCTTGTCATTTACTTCATCGGACTCCCCTTTTCGATGATCTACAACTTCGGCTCCTCCATTATGCGTGCGACCGGCGACACAAAACGCCCCTTTTACTTCCTCGCCGCGGCGGGAATCGTCAACGTGCTCCTGAATCTGTTCTTCGTCATCGTGTGCGATATGGACGTGGCGGGGGTCGCACTTGCGACCATTATCTCGCAAGGCATCTCTGCCGTATGCGTCGTCATCGCCATGCTCCGCAACAGCGGATTCTTCCGTTTCCGTTTCCGTGAGATTCGTTTTCATGGTTCTGTGGCAAAAGAAATTGCCATCATCGGCGTCCCGGCAGGCATCCAGGGCATGCTGTTCTCCATCTCCAATGTGATGCTCCAAAGCAGTATCAACAGTTTCGGTACGTCCGTCATGGACGGCAACGGCGCCGCCGCCTCCCTCGAGGGCTTTGTCTACGCGACGATGAACTCCGTCGCCCAGACTGCCGGCAGCTTTGTCTCCGCTAACTACGGCGCGAAAAAGTGGAAAAACATACGCAATACCGCCTTCTACGCCGCGGCGCTCGTCATGCTCTTCTGGGGCATCTCCGGCGGTATCGTCTACTTCTGCCGCCAGCCGCTCCTGAGCCTGTACCTCGGTGCCGATGATACCGCAGCGTTCGCCGCCGCCGGAGAACGGATGCTCGCTGTCTGCTGTACCTACTTCCTCTGCGGACTCATGGACACATTCGCTTATTCCCTGCGCGGGATCGGGCGCTCGCTCCTGTCGATGAGCGTCTGCCTTGCCGGTGTATGCGGTCTACGCCTTGCATGGATCTACCTCATCTTTCCCCGCCCCGCTTTCCACAGCATCTATTCTCTGATGCTGTCCTACCCCATTTCGTGGGTCATTACAGGCGCCGTTGAGGCAGTCCTCTTCTTCGTCGTCCTCCGAAAAGAACGCAAAAACGATCTGCGGACACCGGTCACAACGCTCTGAAAAAACACCGTTTCTTAACCGCACCTTTTACGGTGCGGTTTTTTCACGTCATAACTAGGAAAGCAAACTTTCCAATCCGGAGAATAGAAGAAAAGCATAAAAAAACGAAAATAGCAGAAAAATGCATGTATCCGGGCATTTATACGGATTGTGCGGCCCCCGGAAATAGACAAGTTTACTTTCCTATATTTATGTTGACAGAAAATTCCGTTTCGGATATAATTCATACTTGTTGGAAAAGTATAACTCTCATCATGCGCCGTTCGGCGCGGAAAGGAGCCGTCATGGCATCGGGCAAACACCTGCTCGGGCGGCGAAAAAACCGTTACGTCTTCGGCACCGTCAAAGTCGGTGACAAGGGACAGATCGTCATTCCGAAAGAGGCGCGGGACACCTTCGGGATTCATCCGGGGGACACCCTGCTCGTCCTCGGAGACGACGAAAACGGTCTGATCGTCACCCGCCCCGAGATCGTCTCAGAGATGGCAAGCCGGATTTTCAAAAGTATTGACTCGACATAAGGGCATATCTTCCCTTCATTAACGTAAACGATCCCCCATTTTACATAAAGGAAAAGGAAAGATTATGTCACTGATTCAGAAAGTCAAACGCAACATGGAGGGGCGCAACTGGCTCCGCCGTACGGAATTTATCCTCTTTATCGCTCTGCTCATCGCCACCATCGTCCTCTTCACCGTCGGAATCGTGCGCGTCAATCGGGACGCCGGAGACTTCGACCGTAACGGTGTCACGGAAGTCATGCGCCGCCTCTCCCCGGACGACGATGATTATGACGAGGACTACGACGAGGACAACCGCATCTGCACCGTTACCTATCGCGGGGAGAGCGGCAAGACCTGCCGCGTCGATTATTCCTACGCGGAATGGGAAAAGCTCCCGCAAGACGCCGAGATTACTGCCTACATCTATACATTTGAGAACGGCGCCACGGTAGCCTTTGATCACGCGGCACACGAACCGGAAATCCGCGCCGCCGTCAAGGATTATTTTGCGGAAGAGGCGGCACCTCTCTACAATACCGCGATCGTCATCGGGCTCCTCGCGCTCTCGCTCGGTGTGATTACCTTCTTCGCGCGGCAGTTCTCCACCTATGAAAAGATCTGGTTCCTCTCGATCATGGTACTTGCCGCTATATTTGCGATTGCAATGCCGGAAGAATCGGCAAACGGGGTGAACGGTATCTGGATTATGCTCCTGTACCTGCTCGACACCTTCCTCAACATTCTCTGCGAACTGTTGATTTCCAAGCAGAGCCGCTGGAACTTCATTGTCTCTGTCGCGGTGGAGATCACCGAGATCGTCATCTGCATTGTCCTCATGTACCGTTTCGCTACCATGCTGACGACCCTGTTCTTCTGGCTGCCCATCGACATTCTGAGTTTCATCAACTGGACAAAGCACCCCGACCGCGACCAGGAGGAAGTGACACGGGTGCGGACGCTCAAAGGCTGGCAGGAAGTCCTCATTCTCGCCGGCATCGCCGTATGGACAGTACTGGTCGGGTATTTCCTCAGCGGGCTTGATATTCACACAGATCTCTTCGGCGGGAATGAAACGCTGGCAAACGTCGTCTGCTACCTCGATGCCTGTGCCAGCGCCGTCGGCGTCGCGAACGGTCTGTTCATCTTCTTCCGTTTCCGGGAACAATGGATCGCGTGGTACATCTGCGCCATTCTGGAGGGTATCATCAACATTCTCTCGGGGCAGTACATTCTGCTCGTCCTGAAACTCGGATACATCACCAATACGACCTACGGTTATATCCGCTGGACGCGTTACATCCGCGGACGCACCGCAAACGTGCAAAACGCGGAAAACCCCGAAGAATCGCAAGAAAAACACGAGTTTTTCTGACCGTACGCCCAAATTCATCTTACACAAACAACAGGCACCTCCGCCCGGCGGAGGTGCCTGTTGTTATGTGCAAATACATGGGTGGATACAAATAATCGAACGAAGTGCAGAAATGTGTGGTGACAGCAACAAATCCAGCAAAATACCAAAATGACTGAGAAAACGCAAAAAACAACCGAATACCGAAAATGTCGGGTCAATAACGCATTTTACAGTCGGTCAATGAGTTCCTGCCGTTTTGCCCGGTATTCAGCCTCCGAAATCAACCCCGCCTCAAACAGGTTTTTGAGTTTGGCAAGGCGGGCGGTGATATCGCCGTCTACGTTCGACCGCGCGGCGGCATCCGGGGACGTCGGTGCGGCGGGCGTTGCGGAATACGGCGTTTGAGATGGCTGCGGCGCGCCGAAGCCCGCAAACCGCGCAACACGCTGTGCCTGCAGTTCCTGCTCCCGGCGGAGCGTCTGCAAGCCTTCCTCCGTCACCAGATAGTCCGGGGAACGGAACACATAACTGACAAGAAGATACACAAGTGTCACGGCGCACAGCACAAAATCGGCGATCAAGAGGAATCTGTCTGCGGCGGCACCGTCCGAAAAGCCGGATTGCCCGAGAACGCCGATTCCGCTCGCAATGTACGAGAGTGCGAGGAGCGCCTCCAGAGGTGCATTGAAATGCCTGCCGCGGAAAGCGATAACCGCCACACAGCACTGCCATGCCGCGACGATGAAAATAAAGACCGCCACCACATAGCGGAAGTCAAACGACGACGCCGACTCCGCCGCGGAGAGGATCGCCTGCGACACGAGATACAAAACGGACGCGAGCGCGATCACGATCGTCAGGCAGATGTGCAGAATCCCGTCCACGGAGAGATAGCGATGCGGCGCGCGGTAATCGCGAACCACCGCAAGTTGCGTAATTCCATGGACAAATGACAGGAAAAGTGCCATGACGACCGAGCCCACAACGGCGATCTTCGCATTGTCGAGCATAAGCGCGAGGAGCGTCAGCATAATGGCGGTGATGATGCAGATGACGCTCCACACAACGGTGGAGACACGTGTCTCTCTCCGCAGGAACACGGGTGTCTGCGACATGTAATTATCTCCTTTTGGACGAAATGGTGACAAGCCCCGCAATCAGGCGGAACGCCAGCCACAGGACTTCAAACGTGGTCAGGAGTGCGCGGAAGAAATAGAGACTGCGCCACGAGGCGAACAGCGATTTCATCTTCTTCTCCTCCTCCGGCGTCAGAAGCCCGGAGGCGAGAATCAGGTACAGCCCGTCGGCGAGGGCGCGCTTGTTTGCGCCGTAGGTCACAAAGGCGAAAATCCACGAGGCGAGGGCGAGGGCGAAGCCGATGCCCGTCAGCGCAAAGAACGCCGCGCCGAGTGACTGCCGGGACGTGAGGTCAATGACCATACCGACGACCGTCAGCGGTACCAAAAGGAACGGGAGAGGTTCCACAAAGCGGTTGGCGGAGACAAGCGCGGCGCCGTGTCCGCCCGCTTCACAATCCTTTGCGAGCGCCACGAGACGACAGGCGACGGCGAGATTGGTCTTGGTCGGACGGCGCGCCGTCCAGGAGGAAAGCCACACCGTGTGATGCCGATACGCATAGATGTTACCGACAAAAAGGCTCTTCCAGAAACCGCACACTTTGACTTCCACCCCGGTCAGCCCGTTCTCATCCAGGAGCAGGCGCGTGTACTGGTCGATCGGCCGATCGAGTTCCAGTCTGCGCAGATTAAACCAGGCAATCGTTCTCTCGGCGTGCCACTTGATCGCGGCAGGGATCAAGGAAAGTACACCAAGCGTGCCGAGTGCGATGACGACAATGACCCACGGTTCCATAAAACAGTCCTCCTACTTCCGGTTTCTTTTACCAGTCCTGTGCTTTATTTGCCGAAATGGCTTCTGAGTGCGTGAAAGGTTTCCTCACTGATATCGTGCTCAATCTTGCAGGCGTCCTGCACGGCGATGTCGCGCGGCACACCGAGCGAGACAAAGATCGCCGTCAGGCATTCATGTCGCTCGTAGATCCGCGTCGCGATCCGCCGCCCCGCGTCTGTCAGCGTGATATAGCCTGCGCCGTCAATGTCGATGAGGCGGTTTTTCCTGAGGAGTCCCACCGCGCGGCTGACGCTCGGCTTGGAGTACCCGGTGCGCTGGGAGATATCAACCGAGCGTACCTGCCCGAGTTCCTGTTCCAGGTTCAGGATATGTTCGAGGTACATTTCCCCCGATTCGTGTATTCCGGTTGCCATTTTACCTGCCTTCTTCCTCCTGCGGCGCCGCCGTCGTCGGCGTGTCGCTTGCCCCCGGCGTTTCATCGCCGTCCGTCATTGGGTTTCCCATCGGAGCCCCGTTTCCGCCCCGGGTGCCGAACCGCATGGGTACGGGTCCCTCCGGCGCCGAAGGGTCTACGTCCTGTCTTTCTCCGGCCGTCTGCGCACGCTTTCTTCTGTTCTTTCTCGTCGTGAAAACGATGATAAGTACCACCGCGGCGGCAATCAGAAGGTACGGAAGGAGATACACAAGAACAATCAGCACATTCCCGAGCACCTTTGCGAAACTCACAAACGATTTCCCGAACGAGCGTCCGAAGCGGACGATAAAGTTCTCTCCGCCGTCCGAATAGGATTTTACATCACGGAGATACACCGTGAAAGTTGCGTACGAAACCGCATTTTCAAGCGACTTCAACTGGCTCTCGTAAGAAGAAAGCTCCTGCGTCACATCGGTGTACTGCTGGCGGATCTTCAGAATGTCCGACATATCGGTCGCCGCATCGAGCAGTTCCAGAAGCTTCGCCTGCTCCGCACGAAGCACCGCGACACGGGCGGCGACATCGTCATAAGTCAGCGTGACGTCGTCCTTACTCACATTGGCGTCGATCACGTTTCCGATCCCGGAAAGTGTGGTGATAAAGCCGTCCGCCGCCGTCGACGGAATACGGAGCGTCAGCGTCGCGTTCCCGCTGTCACCGTCGCGCGCGGGAGAGACCCGGGAATCGCTGACATAGCCGCCAGCCTCGGCGGTCACCGTCTCGATCTGTTTTAACGTCTCGTCGAATGTGCGCGTCTCGATCGTATAGTACGCACGGACAATGATCTTGCGATCCTGCACCAGCGTATCGGATTTGATACCCGGGTTTTCGGGAGAGGCGTTATTACTGCCATCGTAACCCGATTTACCGCAGGAAACGAGCAGACATGCAACGCACAAAACGGCGGCGAGAAGAAAAAGGACACGTCTTTTTTGTTTCATAGCGCACTCCTTTGGCAGTCATGGAAAAAGGTGATAAAGTGCGTAAAAAAGTATATTCTACACTTAATATAACACGATTGTCTTCTTTATGCAACACTTTTTGCGGGAAAAGCCATTTTGTGCTCTCTCACGTCAATGTGGCAGCTCCCCCGTATGACGGCAGAGCGGTGCCCGAATCTATCGGCTCCGCCCCGATATGCAGGCGTTTATGCGGCGTTCCATCGCTCCCTCTTTCCCATACGCGGAAATCCGCATCGCGGACTTGCTTTTTAGCCGCAGTTCTGTTATACTGTTTATCTGTAAATGGTCAACACGCGCTCGTGCGCACCGGTGCACGTGCGCGAGGACGCTCATTCCCGGCTTTCCCCACCGCTCCCCCGACGATCACGAGAAAGGAGACCTCATGTTCGCTTTTTTGCAGGACGGGCTTTTGCCCTATGTATCCGGTTGGCTGCATATTGAAACCGATGCCGCCGCCAGTGCCCTCTATATTGCCCTGTTTCTCCTCGTCATGGTGATCTCTTACCTGCTCGGCAGCATCAACTCCGCCATTCTCATCTCCCGCGTGTTTTACCACACCGATATTCGCACGCTCGGCAGTCATAACGCCGGCGCCACCAATATGCAACGGGTCTTCGGTGTGCGCGCCGGTCTTTTCACGTTGCTATTCGATATGCTCAAGACATTCATTGCCATCGTGATCGCTTTCGTCTTGCTCGGCGGCAGTTGGGTCATACCGGAAAGCGGCGTGCCAAACCCTTTCAGCAGTACTTTCTCCTGCTCCTTTTCCGCCTACGCCGCGGCGCTCTTCTGCATTCTCGGGCACATTTTCCCGCTATACTACCGTTTTCGCGGAGGAAAAGGAATCCTGTGCGCCGGTGTCGCCATGGGGTTACTTTCTCCGTGGCTCCTGCTGATCGAACTCATTGTTTTCTTCGGCACCGTTGCCATGACGAAATACGTGTCCCTCGGCTCCGTCGTCTCTGCCGCCGCGTACCCAATCTTTTATGCGTCTCTCTTCAAGGTGGCATTCAGCGGGCTTTCCGCCCCCGGGGGGAATGTCCTGATCGTTTTCCTGATCGCGGCGATTCTTGTCTGGGCGCACCGCGGGAATATCCACCGCCTGCGTAACGGCGAGGAGCCCCGTTTTTCCCTGCACCGCCGCACCGGCGGTGATGATGCCGCCAACGCCGATGAGGAGGACTACAACCCGTGACACCACGCGAAACGCTCACAGAACTCATCTGCACCGCGGCGGCGCGCGGGACGCTCCGCCGTCTGACGCTCTCAAAGCCCGTATCCGGTGCCGCCGTCCGCGTCGTCGGTCGGCTCTCCGTCGCACGCGGGCAAAACGTACTGGCAATGGAAGAGACGCTCGGCGGCGGAAAAGTCCGGCACAGCGCCCTGCGCGTCGAAACGCTCTGCGACACACTTCCCGCCCTCACCGCACAGTACACGCAGGTCAATCTGATGACCGGGGCGGGCGACGCCGAACTCCGCACCTCAAAACGAGGGCAGGAGACGCTCATCGGCGGGGAGGCGCTCCTGCGCCGGCTCCGCAGCGACGACACGCCTCTTTCCACATTTGTCGAATCGCTCAACCGGGAAAAGCAGTATCTTCTCGCGGGGGACGAGCCGTTCCTCCGAGCGCTCGGCGTCTCGGACGCGTCGGGGCGCGTCCACGACAAAAAGCAGGGCAAGTACCGCCAGATCAACCGCTTCCTCGAATATGTCGCGGAGATCTACGATGACCTGCCGAAAAGCGGGACGCTCACGGTCTACGACCTGTGCTGCGGAAAGAGTTATCTCAGTTTCGCCGTTTACTACTATCTGCACACCCTGCGCGGGCGGGAGGTCGATATGCTCTGCATGGACCTCAAGGAGGATGTCATCGCGTACTGTCGCGGGGTCGCCGAAGAAGCGGGATTCTCGGGAATGCGATTCGTCGCCGGGGACATCCGTCTGACGCCGAGAGACGTCTCCCCCGATCTCGTCGTGTCTCTGCACGCATGCGATATTGCGACCGACATCGTCCTCGACACCGCCGCCGACCTCGGCGCCAAGGTGATCCTCTCCACGCCCTGCTGTCACCGCTATCTGAACCATCGGCTCGCAGACCCCGCGCTCGCGTTCGTCTCGGCATATCCGCACCTGCGGGGCAAGCTCTGTGAAGTCCTGACCGAGGGCTTGCGTCTCGCGCGCTTGAAATCCCGCGGCTACGCCGTAACGGCGAGCGAACTCACCGACCCCGACGACACGCCGAAAAACACGCTCCTCATCGCACGCAAACGTGCGGATTTCCGTGCGGACAGCGCCGAGACAGCGGCGCTCACGGCGGAATACCGGGCACTCGTCACCCGTCTGACGGGCGGCGACCCGGACGACTACCTAAAGGAGATCCGGCTATGAGTGCAGACGTTTTTCTCTCCCGCTCCGCCGAAGAAACGGAAGCGGCGGGTGAGGCACTCTGCCGTTCCCTGCTCCGGGCGGGGGCACGGCACGCCTATGTGGCGTTGTACGGTGACATGGGGGTCGGCAAGACTGCCTTTGCCCGCGGATTCGGGCGGGCGCTCGGTGTCACGAACGTCAAAAGCCCGACGTACACCGTCGTATCGGAGCATCGCGGCGACCCCGTGCCGCTCTTCCATTTCGATCTCTACCGTCTCACGGACGAGGACGATCTTTACACCGTCGGCTACGACGACTATCTGCGCCGCGAGGGGTATATCCTCACGGAATGGAGCGAGCGGATGCCGGGGGTGATTCCCGCAGACGCCGTTACCGTGCGGCTCGAACGCACGGGGGAAGAAAATGTACGGAGCATCACGATCGGAGGTGTGCCGAAGTGAATATACTTGCCTTTGATTCTACCGCCGTGACCGCCTCGGTCGCAGTCACGCGCGATGAAACGGTGCTCGCCGCCGCCCGCGCGAATAACGGACTGACGCACAGCGAGATCCTGCTCCCCATGGCAGAGGCGATGCTCGACGCCGCCGGGGTGGTGCTCGACGAAATCGACCTCTTCGCCTGCACGGCGGGACCCGGCTCCTTCACCGGGGTTCGGATCGGCACGGCAACCGTGAAAGGACTCGCCTTCGGCCGCGGGAAACCCTGCGTCGGGGTATCGACGCTCGAAGCGCTCGCGGAGGGGCTTGCCCCGCTCCCGGGCATCCTCATCGGCGTCATGGACGCACGCCGCGCGCAGGTCTACTGCGGCATCTTCACGATGCGGGAGGGGCTCCTGACACGCCTCGCACCCGACCGTGCCATGCCGCTCGCAGACCTCGTCATCGAGGTCATGCGGGACTACCCGGAAGCCCCTATCCGGCTCGCCGGTGACGGCTACGACCTCGCCTATGCCGCTTTCCTCGCCGCAGGGTGTCCCGGGCTCACCGAAACGCCGGAGGCACTCCGCTGTCAGAGCGGCGCCGCCGTCGCACGCTGTGCCCTGCGCGCCTACCGTGCCGGGCTCGCCGTCACGGATGAGGAACTCCGCCCCGTCTATCTGCGTCTCCCGCAAGCGGAACGCGATCTGATCGAAAAACAAAAACTAACTGAAAAAGAGCAAGGAGCAACATCATGACAAAACGCAAGATCTACATCGGTGCGGATTCCGCCGGCTATCCGCTGAAAGAAAAACTGAAAGTCCATCTGACAGAGCGCGGCTACGACGTCACCGACATGGGGACGGACTCCACCGCATCCTGCCATTACCCCGAGTTCGCGGCGAAAGTGTGCCGCGAGGTGCAGGCAGCGCCCGACACGACCTTCGGCATCCTCGTCTGCGGCACCGGCATCGGCATGAGCATGTGCGCCAACAAGTTTAACGGTGTGCGCGCCGCCGTCTGCTCGGACACCTATTCGGCACGGCTCACGCGTAATCACAACAACGCAAACGTCCTCTGTCTCGGCGCCCGCGTCATCGGTGAATGCCTTGCGGAAGACGTGCTCGACGCCTTCCTCGCGGCAGACTTTGAGGGCGGGCGGCACCAGATCCGTCTCGACATGATGAAGAAGATTGAGGAAGAGAACCGGTGATGTCGGCTCTCGCGACGCGCCCCGAAACGGTACACCGGCATTCCCCGCATTAAGACATTTCCTTTTTATTTATATAGCAAAACGGCTCCCGTCTCGGGAGCCGTTTTCGAATTTCGGCGTTAAGACGCTGAACCATTCCTGCTGTCGTGTCCGGTGATGCACCGTTACTGCCGTACAGGAGCGTAAAGCCGTGACGTTACCGCGCGAGAGGAGCGAGCGCATCCACCGCCGAGCCGCGCGCGATCAGGCGCGCGTGCTCGGTAAGAAAGGTCAGCACCGTACCGGAGCGACGGACGCCATATTCCGATAAAACACCAAGTATTCCGGGCTCCTCCCCGTCATCTTCATCTTCAAGCGACAAATACCAGACCCCGTCTTCGCCACGATAGGCGTCGGATACGCCCCCGTAAGCACGACCTGCGAGGACGCGGCACGCCGCCGTCATGGCATCGATACCGTCAAACGAATACAGCACTCTCCCCCGTCGCATACGGTATTCCTCCCTCCGTCCCCCGGTACCGGTGCCGGAGAGACGCGTCACAAACATTTCTCCGCCGCCGGAGCGGTCGCGCCATAGTTGCACCAGTACGCGCGCGTTGACCGCGTCAAACCCGGAAAGGCGCCGGATATCGGCGAGAAGCCGTTCCACCGCAGTACGCGGCGGTTCCTCTTCTCCCTCCCCGATGAGTCCGTACGATTCCATTTCCTCTTCCGTGAGAATCACTTTCAGTTTCGTGTCACTGATGACGATGAGTTCCATTATGTATCTCCCTGCCGATCGGCTTTGTTCCATTATACGCCGAAGGGCGCCAAAGCGGTACCCCGAAACTGCCGGAAATACAGGAAAAACAAGGGGGAGCGACAGGGGTATTCCCTGCCGCTCCCGGCATTGGTGAGGATTGGTCAGACACGATTGGCGTCTCCCCGGTATCCGACCATGCGAAGACCGCCCGGCGCCACGTCAGCCGACCGTATAGGTCGTGCCCTCTTTCGTATCGATGAGCGTCACGCCGCGGGCGGCAAGCTCCGCACGGATACGATCCGCCTCGGCATAGTTTTTATTCTTCTTTGCGGCGGCACGGGCGGCAATCGCCGCTTCAATCTCCGCCGCCGTCATCCCGTCGACGGCAGGCGTGGCAGGCGTCTCCGCTTCCGGCACGGGTGCATCGAGCAGTCCGAGCGCCAGCACGGTATCAAATTCCCCGAGCAGGGCACGCTTGGTCGCGGCGTTCAGCGGCGACTTCAGCACATCGTAGAGAACCGTCACGGCAAGCGACGTGTTGAGGTCATTGTCGAGAGCGGCACGGAAGGCGGCGCGGAGGGGTTCTGCCCCCGCCTCGTCCACCGTCTCTCCCTCTCGGGGGGTCAGCGCGGCAATCTTCGCCATCAGCTTCCGATACGCGGTTGCGGCGTTATCGAGGTTCTCATACGTGAACACCAGCGACTTGCGGTAATGGGAGCCGAGGCAGAAGAAACGATACGCCAGCGGCGAATAGCCCTTGCTCTCGAGGAGCGAAACGGTGAGAAACTCGCCCTTCGACTTGCTCATCTTACCGTTCGCAGTATTCAGATGCAGGACGTGGAACCAGTATTTGCACCACGGATGCCCGAGGTAAGCCTCGCTCTGCGCAATCTCGTTCGTGTGGTGGGGGAACGCATTATCGATCCCGCCGCAATGGATATCGAGGTATTCCCCGAGATACTTCATCGAGATGCAGGAGCATTCAATGTGCCAGCCGGGATAACCGACGCCCCACGGGCTGTCCCACTTGAGTTCCTGACTGTCGAACTTCGACTTGGTAAACCAGAGGGCGAAATCCGCCTGATTCCGCTTATTGGCGTCCGCCTCCACCCCGTCACGCACGCCGACGGCGAGATCCTCCTCGCGGAAGCCGTGGAACACGTAGTACTTATCGAGTTTGGAGGTATCGAAATAGACGTTTCCGCCCGAGACATAGGCATAGCCCTTCTCAATCAGGGAGGAAATCACGCGGATAAAGTCGTCGATGCACCCCGTCGCAGGCTGTACGACATCGGGCGTGCGGATCCGCAGCTTTTCACAGTCGGCAAAGAATGCGTCCGTGTAGAACTTCGCGATCTCCATGACGGTCTTGTGTTCCCGCTTCGCGCCCTTCAGCATCTTGTCCTCGCCGGCGTCGGCGTCGCTCGTCAGATGACCGACGTCCGTAATGTTCATCACCCGCTTCACATCATAGCCGAGATAGCGGAGATAACGGTCGAGGATATCCTCCATGATATAGGTGCGGAGGTTCCCGATATGGGCATAGTGATACACCGTGGGGCCGCAGGTGTACATGGTGACGTGCCCCGGTGTATGGGGGACGAACTCTTCCTTCTCGTGGCTGAGGGAATTGTAGAGCAACATAAAAGTGCCTCTTTTCCGAAACATTTCTTTCAGGATATTATACAAGCCGCATGCCGCTTTGTCAAGACAGTTGTCCCCTGACAGAACGGAGAAAAATCCGGCGGAATTTTGTCGAAAGGTTTCCTGCAAAAACTCTTGTTTTTCGCGTCCGCGTTCTGTATAATATAAAACATAAGTATATCGGGACAACCTCGACTGCTAAAAGGAAAGGAGCCGCCATGGCAAAAAAGAAAAACAACAAGAACAGTCACACAAACGATACTCCCCCCCGTGAAAAGCGGCCCTTTTACGACATTGACCGACCGATGCACCGCATCCTGCCCTGCCTCTTCGTCATGGCGGCGGTGTTGCTCGGCTTTTTTCTCGTCCTGGATTACAAGGGCATGAACGACAGCCCGCTCGGACGATGGATCGTCTCCTTCTTCTCCGGGCTGTACTCGACCTGTGTCTATGCCATCCCCGCCCTCCTGCTCATCATGGGCATCCGCTGGCGCTCGGACATCCGGCGTCATCGCGCCGTGCGACGCATCGTCTATTTTGCCCTGCTGCCGATTCTCGCGGACGCTCTCCTCTATATGTTCCGCGATCCGGCAAACGTCACCTTCTCCGTGCGGGATTTCTACGCGAACGGTGCTGTGCGGCAGGGCTCCGGGCTCTTCGGCTCGCTGCTCGGCTACGGCATGTGGCGCCTGACCTACTACATCGGCGTCCCCGTCCTCATCGCGCTGTATGTCGTCCTCTTCCTCTATGATTTTCTCGGTATCACGCCTGCGGCTCTGATTGAAAAGCGTGCGAAGCGCCGCGCCGCAAAAGCGGCAAAAGCCGAGGCGATGGCAGCCGCCGCGCCTGCCGCAGCAGTCGCCCCCGAGACGCCTGAGGCGCCTGTCGCGGTCGAGGACGATACGGCACCCGCTCCCACGGCGGAGCCGCCCGTCAAGGGTAAAACAAAACAAAGTGCCGAGCCGGAATCCCCGCGCCCCTCGGCGCGGGAACTCCGCCGCGAGAAGAAACAGGCGGAACGCGCAAGGAAAGCCGCCGAGCTCGCGGAGCGTCGGCGCCGCGCACGCGAAGAAGCCGGCTACTTCCCCACCGAAAAGGAAGAGACGTTCGACGAACTCCGCCGTCGGCTCGACGCCGAGCAGATGGAGATCCGCCGCTCGGGACTTGCGACGCCGAAGCCGCGCCCTGCCGCGACCTATGAAACCAAGCCGCCGAAACGCTCTGCCGCAAAACGTGCGGCACAGCCGGAGCGCATGACCTCTGTGGACACGCCCCTGCCGACCCCCGTCGATGTCCCGGCGACCGCCGTCAATACCGACATCGCCTATGCGACGCCCACGGCGGGTTCCGTGCGGGCAGATGCGGTCTTCCGCTCTTTCGATCCGCTCCACACCGGGGATCTCTCGGGTACCGACAGCACGGTTCTCTTCCCCGCCGATGCGCCGGACGGGCATGAGCGCAGAGAGACCCTGACCCCGATCACCGGGAAAAAGACTGCCGCAGATGCGGCGGGCGGCTCCTTCCGTATCCGGGTAGAGCACATGAACGTCCCCACGACCCGCAACCCGGGCGGCACTGCAGGCGCGACGCCGAAAACCGCCGCGGACTTTGCCGGCATCGCCGGGCGCGCCGTCTCGGCGGAAACACCCGTCTCGGAAATGCCGTATGTCCACCCGGCGACCCAACCGATCACACAACCTCAATCACAACGCACGTCCCTCGGCTATACGCCGCCGGCGCCGCCCGCGACGCGGAAGCCTGATCTGCCCGCTTACGAGCCCGAGAAAGAAGCAACGCCGCGTATTGAAGCCTCCGCTCCGGTACCGGACAAGGACACCGCCACGCGCGACGTGACGGAGGCGCCTGTCATCCGCAACTATCACGAGACGGCGGCGACCGACCCCGGCATCGCCATCACCGACCGCGTCGTCGAGCATGGCGCGCGTTACCCGATCCCGGACGGCACGCAGAAAAAGAACGGGCAGGATACCCCGCGCGAAACCGCATCGGACAGCGCTCCGAAGCGCAAGACCCCCGATTATGCCAAGAACTATGTCTTCCCGCCCCTCTCGCTCCTCAACCGTCCGATCCCGGTCGTAAACGGAGACACGGAGAGCGAGATTCAGGAACTCGGGCGGCTCCTCATCGCGGCGTTTGCAACTTTTAAAATCGACATTCAGATACGCGAGGTCGTCGTCGGCCCCCGTATCACGCGGTTCAGCATCGAACCGCCCGCGGGCGTGCGTATCAACACGCTGACCAACCTGACGGAAGATATCTGCCGTCTGATGTCCAGTAAAACGCTGCGTATCGTACCGATCCCCGAAACGCCCTACCTCGGCGTCGAGATCCCGAACCGCCGCCCGACCAACGTCAGCCTCGCGTCGCTCATCGACACCGAAGCATTCCGCAACGCGAAGAATGTCACTACCGTCCCGCTCGGTGCGAACGTCACAGGTGCTCCTGTCTTTGCCGATATCTGCAAGATGCCGCACCTGCTCGTCGCGGGTGCTACCGGTATGGGTAAATCGGTCTTTGTCAACTCGATCCTGCTGTCCCTGCTCTACCGGGCACGCCCCGATGAAGTCAAACTGATCCTCGTCGACCCGAAACAGGTCGAGATGTCACTCTACAACGGCATCCCGCACCTGCTCGTCCCCCCCGTCATCGACGCGAAGCGCGCCGCCGGGGCGCTCATCTGGGCAGTCGGCGAAATGGAACGGCGGTACCAACTGATGGTGAAAGCCAACGTGCGTACCATCGAAAGTTACAATGCGTGGGTACGTGAGGACCCCGACCGCGGCGAGATCCAGCCGAAGATTATCATCGTCATCGACGAGTTGAACGACCTGATGATGCAGGCGAAAGACGCCGTTGAAAGTTCCATCATGCGACTTGCGCAGAAAGCGCGCGCCGCCGGTATCCACCTGATCCTCGGTACCCAGCGCCCGAGTGTCGACGTCATTACGGGTACCATCAAAGCCAACATCCCCTCCCGTGTCGCCCTGCACGTCACCTCCGGTACGGACTCCCGTACCATCCTCGATGTGTACGGTGCCGAAAAACTGCTGGACAAGGGCGACATGCTCATCATGCTGGCGGGCGCGGAGCCCATGCGTATTCAGAGCGCCTTTGCCAGCGACGACGAAGTCGAGAACGTCACGACCTTCCTGCGCAACAACGCGGGGCCCGTCGTCTATGACGAGATCGTCAGCGCGCAGATCGAATCCGAAACCGAAAAGTACAAGAACAGCGGCAAGAAAGAGCGCTCCCGCGACGACGGCGACGAGGAATACGACGGCAGTATCTTCGAGGACTCCCGTTTCATGGAGGCGTGCAACGTCGCTTTCGAGTGCGGGAAGATCTCGACCTCGCTCCTCCAGCGCCGGTGCAAACTCGGCTACGGAAAAGCCGCCGGGTATATCGACGCCATGCAGATGATGGGCATCGTCAGCGAGCCGGACGGCTCCAAGCCGCGTGAGATCCTGATGAGCAAAGACGAATTCATGGAAATGGTCGCGAGAGAATCCCATTCCGGCGACTGATGACAGGCGGCGCGGTGCCCCGTTCCACGGGCGCCACGTCGCGAACGACAGCAAAAGAAAGGACATGTTTCCGATGATTTATCTGCTCCTTGCCGACGGGTTCGAAGAGATCGAAGCCCTCTGCCCCGTCGATATGCTCCGACGGGCGGGTCACGCCGTGAAGACCGTCGGCGTGACGGGCAAAACCGTCACCGGCGCGCACGGTATCCCCGTCGTCGCAGACATCACTCCCGAAGAAATGGACGAACCTCTCGAAATGCTGATCCTGCCCGGCGGAATGCCGGGGACAAAGCACCTCGACGAATGGAGTGGCATGGACGCGCTCCTTGCCCGCGCCGAGCGCGAGGGGAGCCGCATCGCCGCCATCTGCGCGGCGCCGATGATCCTCGGGCGCCGGGGATACCTGTGCGGACGCTATGCCGTCTGCTTCCCCGGTTTCGAGAAGTACCTCGACGGCGCCAAAAAAACCGAGGGGCGCGTCATCACCGACGGCGCCTACACGACCGCCGTCGGTATGGGGGCGGCGCAGGAATTCGGCGCCGAACTCGTCAGCTGTCTCGACGGCATTGACGCGGCGGCGGAACTCTACACGAACATTCTCGGGAAATGACCGCAGCGGAACGGAAAAAGACGCTCCGCGCCCGGGCACTGGAGCGCCGACGCGCGAGGAGCGAAGAAGCACGTCGGCAGGACAGCCGCGCGGTCTGCGCGCTGGTTGCGGACTCTGACATTTTCACGGGCGCGGACTGCGTTCTCCTCTAT
>ERZ1034755.222-NODE-222-length-19449-cov-6.104311_pt1 | contig 19449 bp, 17 predicted proteins | sample MGYA00520596_ERZ1034755 | MGnify/ENA primary metagenome ERZ1034755 (study PRJEB33766, sample SAMN09781701) | gut metagenome | biome: gut microbiome | host: Homo sapiens | place: Madagascar | study: EMG produced TPA metagenomics assembly of the PRJNA485056 data set... | reverse complement strand
TTTCGGTGCTGGTCAACCCTCTGCTTGAAATTGTCTGCTCGCTCCTGCTCGGGGCGGTCATGGGGTTCCTCTTCACGTGGAGCGAGAAGTTTTTCCATTCACGGTCGAAGCGATTGTCCATTTCGGTGGCATTCGTCCTTCTGACGGTCGGATTTTCGATTATCACGATTCCCGTCGGGCGTGCGGAGATCTCTTTCTCGAGTCTCTTGTCCTGCATGATGCTCGGCACGGTGTTCTGTAACATCTGCGACTTCTCGGAGGAACTCATGGACAGGCTCTCCCGCTGGACGGGGCCGCTCTACATTCTGTTCTTTGTCTGTAGCGGTGCGTCGCTGGATCTTCGGGTGTTCAAGGATATCGGGATCGTGATTTGTGGGTTTGCCTACGTCATTTTCCGTATGATAGGGAAGTATTTCGGGAATTATTTCAGTGCGAAAGCCATGAAGTGCGAGCTGAATGTGCAGAAGAACCTGGGGATCGCCATGTTCCCTCAGGAGGGTGTCGCCCTCGGTATGGCGACCATCGCGGCGGCAGGGCTCGGCGCAGACGGCAATTTTGTAAAAATGATTACCCTGTTCGGGGTGCTGATTTTTGAGCTCTTCAGCCCGATGCTCAGTAAGTTTGCCCTGACACGCTCCGGCGACATCACGCCGGAGGAACGGCAGTCCTCACGCGGACGGGCTTGACCCTCCGTCAATATATGAGAGATTTGGAAAGGAGATTCGCAATGAAAAAAGTGACGAAAACCGCAACCTATGACACCGAGACCGCTACCCTTGTGAAAAAGGTGACGGTGGGCTCTTTCGGTGAGACCACCGGTTACGAGGAATCCCTCTATGTAACCGATGACGGCAAGTACTTCCTGTATGTCAACGGCGGTGCCGACTCCAAGTATCCTGCAGAGGAGATCAAGGCACAGATCGCGGTTGTGAACGCGTGGAAGAAAGCCAACCTGTAAGGTTTTTGACTCTCCCGAAAAGTGAAACGCCCGGCTCCGCCGGGCGCTTTTCTTTTGTCTGTGGCACCGCACGGCGCGCTCTTTTTCTGCGGGAGGTGGCTCTACACGTTCCTTTTGACAGCAGGCGGAACTTTTGGTACAATAGAAGCGTGGGGGCGCCTTGCCCCCGACGCGTCGCCGTATCGGCGGAGGGGGAACGGGATGAAGCAGCAGGAGAGGCGCGAGAGGACGCGCAGAGAGATCGAACAGGCGTTTATGACACTTGTGTCCGAACGCGGGTTCGACCGCGTCAGCGTGAAGGATATTTGCCTGAGAGCGGATGTCAACCGCAATACGTTCTATCTGCATTATACCGATAAGGACGACCTTGCGAGGACGCTTCTCGACCGCATGATGATGGCACAGATCGGGGCGCTCGCCGAGGAGGCGGCGACCATGTCGCAGGCGTCCCCCGAGCGCATTGAGGAGATTGTGCGCCGCATGCTGATGATGCTCTACACCGACCGGCAGTTTTACCGCGTGTTCCTGACCGATGAGGGGCTTTCGCGCCATGTCCGCCCTTTGCAGCGCCTTGCCTACCATATGGTCATGGCGGGCGCCAGCCGCCCCGTCTCAGAGGTGGCGCTCGACTATATTATCAGTGGAGTCGTCGGCGTGCTTACGACCTTCCTCTCCTCTCATGGGCGCGAGATCGACGAGATCGCCCCCGGGCTTGCGCGTCTGCTGTGGCGCTCGTTTGAAGAGCTGCATACAGACCCCGAAGCGCATGAGGTCATTGATACCGCTGAGGACGTCACCCGACTGCCGTAAAACGCCGAAAAAGTATCAAACAAACTGCGTAAATATTGAAGAAATACCAAACGTAATGTCTGAAGCACCGAAAATATAAATTGCAACGCGCAAAATACCGGGGAAATATCCCCCGTAACGCGTAAAGCACAGAGCGCACCCGCCGCGGCGGGTGCGCTCCTTTATGGTATCATGCAATCCGGTTTGGATTGGCGGTCATCGGGGAACAGTCAGACACCTCTCGCGGTGCGAGTCTCCGATACGGTCAGGCGTTGCCCGTTGTGGGCGGCGTCTCCGGTGCCGCAGCGGCATCTGCCTCGATATGGCGGTAGTAGTCGCGCATCCGCTTCTTCTTTTGCACGGCGGTCGTAATGCCGAGCGCCGCGACGGAGACGACGATGGCGATGGAGAGGACATGAACCCAGATTTCGATCGAGTTCTCGGTTTTCAGGCTCTCCCAGAGCGCGTTCACATAGTCCTGCATCTCGGGGGTGAAACTGTGGTAGTACGGATCGATCGGATTGCCGTCGGCGTCCTTGTAGTTCGCATTGGCGCCCTCGGTGCCGTAGAGGATCTCCATAGCGTCCTCGCCCATGTCCTCACGGTACGTCTCATTCTCATAGACCAGCCGGTTCGGGCAGGCGTAGCCGATATATTCCGCGTTCGCGATGGCGGCTTCCTCGGAGAGCATGAAGTTGATATACTCGACGGCGAGCTCCTTGTTCTGCGCGTTGGCGGGGATACACATGGCGTCGACAAAGACGTTCGTCCCCTCGGTGGGGTAGTAGAACGCGAGCGCGTCATTGTCCTCGACCATCGTCACGAAGTCACCGGCATAGTAGGCGCCGATGGCGGCGGAGCCGCTGGTCATCTTGTTGAAGATCTCGTCGCTGACGTAGGCTTGTACGAGCGGTTTCTGCTCGATGAGTTTCCGGAGCGCACGGTCCCATTCCGCTTTATCGGTGGTGTTGACGTCGATGCCGAGCAGATACTGTGCGGAGCCGAATCCGTCGCGCGGGTTGTTGAACTGCAGGATCTTGCCGCGGTACTTTTCATTCCACATCAGATCCCAGCTCAGGTTTGCCACGTCCTCCTCGTCGACCATGGTCGTGTTGTAGATGACGCCCATCATGCCATAGGAGTAGGGGACGGAGTATTGCTCTTCCGGGTCATAGTACATACCGCGGAAATCTTCATTGATATACTGATAATTCTCGACCGACGTCATCGGGTGGAACGCGTACAGCATCCCCTCTGCCGCCATTTTCTGAATCATGTAGTCGGAGGGGATCACGATGTCGTAGTTACCGGCGCCGCTCTGGAGCTTCGCGTACATATCCTCGTTCGTGGCATAGGTCGAGTAATTGACGGTGACTTTGATTCCCGTCTTTTCGTAGTAATACTTCTCGAACTCTTTGTTTGTGTTGTAGGAGCCTTCAAAGCCGTCGGAGATATATTCGCCCCAGTTGTAGACGTTAAGGGTCAGTCCCCCGCGCGGCGTCTGGTTCTCGTCCGCCTTTTTCCCGCAGGAAACGGCGAAGAAAAGCGCCGTCAGGGTCAGGGCGAGGAGCAGAAATGCAGAGATGAACCGTTTTTTCATGCTTTTTTTGCCCCCTCCTTTTTGGCTTCTTTGGCGGCGCGCACGTTCGAGAAGATCAGGAGCGCAAACACCGTGACAATGACGAGGGTCGACAGCGCGTACATATCCGGCGTGACCTTTTTCTTCGTCATGGAATAGATGAGCAGCGGCAGGGTCTGGAAGCTCGAAGAGCCGACGAAGTAGGAGATTACGAAGTCGTCGAGCGAGAGCGTGAACGCCATGACAAAGCCGGAGAGCACGCCCGGGAGGATGTTTGGCAGTTCCACTTTGAAGAAGGATTGCACCGGCGTGCATCCGAGGTCGAGCGCCGCCTCTGTCAGCGACTTGCCGAGCCCCTCGACACGGGGCAGGACGGAGAGAATGACGTAGGGCAGGCAGAACGTCGTGTGCGCGAGGAGCATGTGAATGAAGCCCATGTCGTCATAGTTCAGTCCGAGAATGCCGACGACGGCGACGAAGAACAGCATCATTGACATCCCCGTGACGATATCCGGGTTCATCATCGGAATGTTCGTGACGGAGAGGACGGCTTTCTTCGCGAACTTGTTTTTCATGCGGTGGATGCCCGCCGCCGCCGCGGTACCGATGACGGTCGCGAGCGCGGAAGAGCAGATCGCGAGGATGAGCGTGTTCCGCAGGGCGGCGAACGTGTCGGGCGAGCGGAAGAGTTCGCGGTACCACCGCAGGCTGAAGCCGGTAAAGACGGCGGTACTGTTCGAGGCGTTGAAGGAGAAGAAGATCAGCGTGATGATCGGAATGTAGAGGATCCCGAAAATGATCGTCAGATAGACGCGGGAGATGTATTTGGAAGTCTTTGTCATACCACGATCCCTCCGTCATCCTCGCCGAAGCGGTTCATAATCGACAGCGAAATGAGGATCAGCACCATCATGACGAGCGAGATTGCCGCGCCGGTGTTCCGTGCGCTGGAGACGAACTGTCGCTCGATCGTGTCGCCGATGAGTTCAAAGGATCCGCCGCCGAGTTTCTGCGAAATATAGAAGGTGCTGATGGACGGCACGAACACCATCGTGACGCCGGAGATGACGCCCGAGAGCGAGAGCGGGAAGATGACGCGGGTCAGCGTGCTGACGGGGTTGCACCCGAGGTCAGCGGCGGCTTCCCACATTTTGGGGTCGATCTTGGAGATGCAGGTGTAGATGGGCAGCACCATGTACGGCAGGAAGTCGTAGACCATGCCGAAGATGACGGCGCCCTTGGTGCCGACGATGTGCAGTTCCGTCCCGAGCAGGGTGTTGAGGAACCCGCCGTCGTCGAGGATTGCCATGATGGAGTAAGTACGGATGAGGAGGTTCGTCCACATGGGGAGCATCAGGAGCATGAGGAGCAGTTTGCGATGTTGCGGCTTTGCCCGCGCGATGAAGTACGCGATCGGGTAGCCGACGAGCAGGCAGATAAAGGTCGCGATGACGGACAGTTCGATTGACAGCGCGAAGATCGCCGCGTAGTCGGAGAGCGCCGTAATGTTCTCGAGCGAGAAGGCGCCGTCCGCGTCCGTAAACGCGTAGTAAATGACGATGAACAGGGGCATCAGAATGAACATCACAGCCCACACGATATGCGGTGCAGCGGCGATGGACTGCCCGAGTGTGCGTTTCTTTTTCATTTTCTGTGAGAGACCCTCCCGTATCAGTCTTCTTCCTCGTCCTCCTCGACGACGGAAAGTTCGTCGAGTTCGTCCGAGTAACTGGAATAGTCTCCGAACATACCGGAGTATTTGGACTTCTTCATGATGTGGATTGCCTCCGGCTCGATGTAGACGCCGATGGTGGCGCCTTCTTCCACGAAGTCGGTGGACTGGATCATCCACTTGAAGCCCTTGATATCCACGATGATCTCATAGTGGACGCCCTTGAAGGTCACGGACGTCACCGTGCCGGTGAGCATGCCCTTGTTCGGGGCGACGACATCGACGTCCTCCGGTCGCACCACGACGTCGACCGGCTCGTTCTTCTCAAAGCCGCTGTCCACGCACTCGAAGAGGTGACCGGCGAACTTCACGCGGCGATCCTGTACCATCGTGCCGTCGAGAATGTTGGATTCACCGATGAAGTCGGCGACGAAGGCATTCTTCGGCTCGTTGTAGATGTCCGTCGGCGTGCCGATCTGCTGGATCTCGCCGTCCGCCATGACGACGATGATGTCGGACATGGAGAGTGCCTCTTCCTGGTCGTGCGTGACGTAGATGAAGGTAATGCCGATCGCCTGCTGAATGTTCTTGAGTTCGTTCTGCATATCCTTGCGGAGTTTGAGGTCGAGCGCGCCGAGCGGCTCGTCCAGGAGCAGGACGCGGGGTTCGTTGATGAGCGAACGCGCGATGGCGACGCGCTGTTGCTGCCCGCCGGAGAGGGAAGTGACGTTGCGGCGCTCGAAACCTTTCAGCATGACCATTTCGAGCATTTTATGCACGCGGCGGTCGATCTCGTCTTTGGGCAGTTTCTTGAGACGCAGTCCGAACGCGATGTTGTCATAAACGTTCAGGTGCGGGAAGAGCGCGTAGCGCTGAAATACGGTGTTCACCTGCCGCGAGTGGGGCGGCATATCGGTGATATCTTTCCCCTCAAAGAGGATGGAGCCTTCATCGGGCGTCTCGAAGCCGCCGATGAGGCGCAGGGTCGTGGTTTTGCCGCAACCGGAAGGACCCAGCAAGGTGACAAATTCTTTGTCTCGAATGAAAAGGTTAAAGTCTTTCAGGACCGGTTCACCGTCGAAACTCTTGGAGATGCCGCGGAGTTCGATGAGTTTTTCGTTCTCCTGCTGTTCCGGCACGGTCGTCTCAGGCACAAGTTTCCCCATTCTGTCTTTTCCTCACCAAAATCGTATTTTTGCCAAAACGCGCAAAAAGCGGCGATTTTAACGGGGTGTCCCACCGGCAAAATAACCACTTTTTCGTATTGCAAGGTGAAGTATAGCAAAGACAATTGTAAAATGCAATAGATTTTGCAAAAAAACTTCAAAATTCTTCGATTTTCACGAATTAGCCTGAAATATCCATGAGTTTTTGGAATCATTCACAAAAAAACGCCGAAAACCTCCGAAATGCTCTTGAAAACTCATTTTTCCGTTTGTTTCTTCCCGCACGGGAGCGCGAGCATGGCGCCGATGCACAGGAAGGCGGGATAGGTGCCGCCCCCGGTCTGCCAAAGAACGATAAGAGACCCCGCCGCGCCGAGAAAAACGGCGGTGAGCGTGACGGCGCGCCCGACGTAGTAGAGGCACCGGCTGTCGAGCCGCCCGGCGAGCAGACACCGCAGGATGCGCTCCCCGTCCAGGTCGTTCATGGGGGCGAGGTTGCAGAGCCCGGTCAGCAGACTGATATCCCCGAACGTTCGGAACGCCGGTGCGAAACCGCCCGTGACGCACCCGAAGAGGAAAGAGGCAAGATTGGCGACGGGACCCGCCATGGCAATGAGCATTTCCTCCCGGTAAGACAGCGTACACGGGGCGGCGAAGCGCACACCGCGCGCCACGGGGACGAGTTTCGGCGCCGGCAGTCCGAGGAGCGAGAAGGCGAGCAGGTGCCCGCATTCATGGAATACGGCGGACAGCCCCACGAGGAGCAGGGAATAGAGCCCCTCGAACCACAGCACCGCCCCCACCCAAAGCAGGGCGGGCAGAATGAGAAAAAAACGTCCCAGTCTCCGTCGTGTCATAGGTCGATACCTCCACGGAATACTGTATGCGTCGCGCGAGCATAAAAAAACAGGCGGAGCCACGGCTCCGCCTGCGAGATGCAGGGAATTATTCGGTGATGCGGACGATCGGGAGCAGGTACTCCTTGACTCTGTCGCTGAGGATCATATCGATCATGGCGACGAGGGTCGAGACGGCGTTCTCCTCGCTCACGACTTCGTAGGCGTAGTGTTCGATGGCGAAGAAGTGATGACCGTTGCGCTCGGTGAGGTAGGCTTTCAGGAAGCCGATATTGTCATTGAAAGCGTTGATGAGATCATAGTTGTACTTCGTGGGTTCGAGCGAGTCGAAAATAATCGTGACGGACGCCGCGCCGTTTTTGTTGAAGCTGAATTCAAAGCGGACATCGTCATCAAAGGACTTGAAATGCACACCTTTGGCGGTGAGGCGCACTCTGCTGTCGTCGCTGCTTTCCTCAAACTTCAGTTTGTCATAATGGTTCAGGAGCATACGTCTGCAGGTTTCGATATTCATAATCGGAATCCTCCTTAAGATAGATTTCATTTGTATTATAAAATGAAGAGCGGGGAATGTCAAGAATAAATGACATATAGATAGGAAAATACAGAGCCCGCGATCGGGCTCTGCCTCGGGGATTTATCTTGTCAGGTTCAGGATCGGGAGCAGGAACTGCTTGGAGCGGTCGCCGGTGAGCATCTTGACCATGCTGATGAGCGTGTTGACCGCGTTCTTTTCGTTCGGTGCCTCAAACAGATAGTACTCGATGGCAAAGAAGTGATGACCATTGCGCTCGGTGATATAGGCTTTGAGGAAGCCGATGTTGTCGTTGTACGCGTTGACGAGCGCCAGATTGGACTGCGTGGGCTCCAGGGTGTCGAACACGAACGTCACGGTAGCGACGCCATCTTCCTTGAAGGTGAATTCCATACGGACATCATCGTCGAAAGCGCCAAACTTCACGCCCTTGGCAACGAGGTTGACTTTGCCTTCACCCTCTTTTTCTTCAAAAACCAGTTTCTTTTTGTAGTGTTTGAGGAGCAGTTTCTTGGCTTTGATATAATTCATGTCATATTCCTCCTTGTGAATCATTGTAATTCCATTATAATAACCGTGTCAGATATTGTCAAGAATTGTTTGTGTTGAATGCAAAAAATGTACTGATAGAGGAAGCCGGGGATCGACCGATTGTAATCTTTATATAATCTTAACACTATCCGCAAGAATCCTAATGCCATCTTTACGGAAAAAGTGATACCATAACGCCGATAAAAGAAATCAGAGGTTTTTATGGGAATACTAAAAAGGAAACTATCCTCCTTCCAGATCATATTATTAGGATTCGCGGGAGTTATTTTACTCGGCGCGTTTTTACTTACCTTGCCGATTTCTTCAAAAACTCACGAATGGACATCGTTTATTGACGCCCTTTTTACTTCGACGTCCGCCGTATGTGTAACGGGACTTATCGTATTCGATACGGCAACGCACTGGACGATATTCGGGCAAATCGTTATATTATTGTTGATTCAAATCGGCGGTATGGGCGTCGTTACCATCGCCGTGTCTGTTGCCGTTATTTCAGGCAAAAAAATCGGGCTATTCAGCCGTGAAACGATGAAAAATACAATTTCTGCGCCAAATGTGAGCGGAATAGTCCGCCTGACCGGATTTATAATCAAAGGAATTTTTTTGATTGAACTGATCGGCGCGCTTATTATGCTGCCCGTGTTTTGCATTGATTACGGTGCTGAAGGTATCTGGCTTGCTATTTTCCATTCAATATCAGCATTTTGCAATGCAGGGTTTGATATCATGGGGACGAAAAGCGGCGAGTTCACTTCTATCACGCACTATTCAGCGCAACCTGTCATCAATATTACGATTATGTTGCTGATTGTGATCGGCGGTATCGGTTTTTTGGTATGGGAAGACGTTTGCAAACACAAGTGGCGGATCAAAGAATATCGCACGCAAAGCAAAGTGGTATTGATTGTAACCGCCGCGCTGATTGTTTTGCCCGCGATATACTTCTTCTTTTTTGAGTTCGGTGACTTGCCTGTCGGAGAACGGATACTTGCTTCTTTGTTTCAATCGGTAACGCCGAGGACGGCAGGGTTTAATACGGTAAATCTTACGGCAATCAGCGATACGGGATTATACCTGATGATGATTCTTATGTTAATAGGCGGTTCTCCCGGTTCGACCGCAGGCGGTATGAAAACGACGACGATAGCGGTTTTATTTTCTTCCGCTTTTTCCGTATTCAGAAAAAAAGACAGTGCGGAACTGATAAAACGGCGCGTCGACGATGAAACGGTTAAGACAGCCTCGGCGATATTTATAATGTACATAACTCTGTTTTTATTGGGTGGAATGGCTATAAGCGCGATTGAAAGTCTGCCTATTACGTCCTGCCTTTACGAAACCGCTTCCGCCGTCGGTACGGTAGGTCTCACGCTCGGGATCACCCCGACGCTCGGAATTGCATCCAAATTGATTTTGATTCTATCTATGTTTTTCGGGCGCGTCGGCGGATTGACGTTAATATATGCCGCTTTCGGAGCAAATAAAAAGCAAGCGGCAAAGTTGCCGACGGATACGATTGCAGTCGGTTAAGGAGGTTTTTATATATGAAAACAAAATCTGTTTTATTGATAGGTCTCGGACGCTTCGGAAAATACATCGCCATGAAATTACACGAATTAGGACATGAAATCATGGCGGTAGATGACAACGAAGAAAGAATAAACGACGCTATGCCTTATGTGACTAACGGACAGATCGGCGACAGTACAAACGAGACATTACTAAAATCGCTCGGCGTAAAAAACTACGATGTATGTATTGTAACGATCGGCGGCGACTTTCAAAGTTCTCTTGAAACTACCTGCTTATTAAAAGAATTGGGAGCGCAAAAGGTTGTGTCGCGCGCGGAACAGGACGTTCAGGCAAAATTTCTTTTGCGTAACGGTGCGGACGAAATTATTTATCCCGAAAAACAACTTGCCACATGGGCGGCAATTCGGTATAGTTCCGACAATATTCTGGATTATATAGAACTTGGCGATTCCTGTTCGATTTTTGAAGTTTTTGTTCCGCAAACATGGATAGGAAAAACCGTTATAGAAATCGATATCCGCAGAAAATACAATGTAAATATCATCGCTACGAAGAAAAACGGAAAAATCAATGCGGTTGTTACTGCCGACACGGTACTCTCCGCAGACGAATCACTTTTAGTTCTCGGTGAATATAAAGCCATCCGAAAATGCTTCGATATTTAATCGCTGTAAAAGAAGGCGACTTTTATGGGAAACGCAATACTGATGATTGCAGTAACGGCCGTTGTGATTCCGGGCTTTTTCATGATGAAAAGGATTGACGTTTTCTTGGAAGAAAATAAAAAGGTCATTGAAAAGGAACGAGAAAAGAAAGAAGAAACATACATTCTGTTAAAATTTCCGGAAACCGAAAATGATAAAAATATGATTTCCGAAATGGAAGAATTCAAAAGAACACATCATGAAGTTACAATTGCTATTTTCGATACGGATCATCAGGAGTTGGCGGATGCCATAACCGATTACATCGGCCGCATGTAGATTCTGTTCAAGAAGTGTGGTATAATACAGGAAACTGAAAGCCAAGGGAGATACGGATTGATCAAATGGAAAAAGCGGTTACAAATAGCAAAGAACACATATTGGTTTGTTTGTCTCCGGCACCTTCAAACACAAAAATTATTCAGACTGCAGCAGCCATGGCAAAGGCGTTCAACGCGACTTTTTCCGCATTATATGTAAAAACTCCTGCGTCTGCATCTATGACAGCGGAAGACGCGGAACGGTTACTTGCGAACATCCGTTTTTCCGAAGAAAGCGGTGCATCGGTCGTTACCGTATGCGGAAACGATATTGCTTTTCAAATCGCAGAATACGCGCGCCTTTCCGGCGTTACAAAAGTAGTCATAGGAAGAACCGTTATCGGCAAGCGAAGATTAATAGGGAAACCGACCTTAACCGAAAAACTGATATCGCTTGCGCCTAATGTTGATATCCATATCATTCCCGACAGCGATGCCGTCGTATCCGACAGAAGGAATCAACCATACGAAAAGCCGCGTTTTGCAAATGTGCTGAAAGGCTTGACAATTTCGGCTGTCGTACTGTTGCTGTCATCGTTGCTCGGCTGGTTGTTTTTTCGCCTCGGATTTACCGAAGCTAATATTATTACGATATATATACTCGGAGTACTTCTGATTGCCATTTTCACCGAAAGTAAAATTTGCTGGGTGGTAGCATCGGTTGCAAGTGTTTTGATTTTTAACTTTCTTTTCACAGAACCGAAATTTACATTTCTGGCATACGGAAGCGGCTACCCGGTTACTTTTATCATCATGCTTACAGCGTCTCTCATCATAGGCGGAACAACCGAAAAGCTGAAGACACGGGAATATCAGGCAACTCAAACGGCATACAGAACAAAAATTCTGTTCGACGCAAACCAGTTGATTCAAAAAGCGTCCGACGAAACGGAAATATTACGGGTTACGGCAAATCAATTAAAAAAATTATTAAATCGAAACGTGATCGTATTTGACGACAAGGCGCAAAAAGTTTACGCTACCAAGGAGGAAAACGCCGACGCCGTTATGCCGGACTGCGAACAAATCGTTCTGCGAGTAACGAAAAACAATGTGAAAGAGGGAAAAGGAACGGATATTTTCCCCGAAAGTGACTACACGTTTTTTCCGATATGCAAAAACGGCAAAAACTATGGTGCGATAGGCATTTTTGCCGGAGAAAAGCCGATTGATTCTTTTGATGAAAGCATCGTGGTTTCCGTTATCGGCGAATGCGCAATCGTAATTGACGGAATTATAAATGCCAAAGAAAGAGAGCGTGTCGCCGTTTTTGCAAAGAACGAGCAGTTGCGCGCAAACCTGCTCCGTTCTATATCGCACGATTTACGGACTCCGCTTACCTCCATCTCGGGCAATGCGAGCAATCTGATTTCAAACGGGAATGTTATTGACAATGCAACAAAAACCCAAATATACGAAGATATTTACAGCGATTCTCTTTGGCTCATCAACCTGGTTGAAAATTTGCTTGCCGTAACGCGCCTTGAAGAAGGCAGAATGAATATAAATTTAACGACGGAACTTGTCGGCGACGTAATAGCCGAGGCGTTGAAACACATTCATACGAAAAGCGAAAAACAGAAAATTACCGTGATACAACAAGACGACCTACTTCTTGCAAAAATGGACGCTCGGCTTATCGTGCAGGTTTTAATCAACCTTTTGGACAACGCTGTGAAATACACACCGTCTGATTCGCAAATTACGATTACCGCCAAAAGAAACGGAGAGATGGTCTGCGTAAGTGTGGCGGATAACGGACACGGAATTCCCGACGAACAAAAATCGCGGGTTTTCGATATGTTTTATACCGGATCAACTAAGATTGCCGACAGTCGTCGCAGTATCGGGCTAGGGCTTTCGTTATGCAAATCTATCATAAACGCACACGGCGGAGAAATAACAGTAACCGACAACACACCGCACGGCGCGATATTTACCTTTACATTGCCCGCCGGGGAGGTGGAAATTTATGAATAACTTGCTGATTTTAGTTGTAGAAGACGATGCACCCGTCCGTAACCTTATCGGAACGACTTTGAAAACGCACGGTTACGATTATATTACCGCAACGAACGGAGAAAACGCCGTTATGCAAGCGTCTTCGCACAATCCGGACGTTGTTTTGCTTGATTTGGGGTTGCCGGATATCGATGGCATGGACGTTATCAAAAAAATACGCACATGGTCGGAAATGCCGATTATCGTCATCAGCGCTCGCGCCGAAGATAAAGATAAAATCGACGCGCTCGATGCCGGAGCGGATGATTATCTGACAAAACCGTTTTCCGTTGAAGAATTGCTTGCAAGAATTCGCGTTACAAAAAGAAGGCTTCTTTCGAGACAATCGTTGAATAAATCCGAATCGGCTTTTGTAAACGGAAATCTGAGAATAGATTATGGAGCAGGGTGTGCATACCTTGACGACGAAGAACTCCATCTTACTCCCATCGAGTACAAACTACTGTGCTTGTTGTCAAAGAATGTCGGGAAAGTGCTTACCCATACTTTTATTACACAACAGATATGGGGCGCGGCATGGGAAAAAAATGTCGCTTCTCTACGTGTATTCATGGCGACTTTGCGTAAAAAGATTGAACCGTCTGCCGATTCTCCGCAATATATTCAAACTCACGTCGGCATCGGGTACAGAATGATAAAGATGGACGATTAGTCATTTGCATGCAAACCGCTGAAAGAGATATTATCTTCATGTCGAAAGATGCCACTTCCGGATTTCATAGAGCGATACGAAAAATGAGCGATATACACGAAACCGAACCGGCCGTCTTGAAAGAACGGGGCAAGTCTTTGAAGTCGGAAATTGCGAGAGCGAAAGTAGATGACGATCAGATCCTGATTTTGTGATGGTGATTGACCGGTATACATTGCGATGAACTTGCATCGAAATACCGAGCGTGTTCATCGCAAGGACTGTTGCTTACGAAGAACCGAAAGCAGAGAGAAATGACAAATAAACGGCAGAAATCCTTTGCAATTTTGTCGGAGCAATCGACAGACCTGTTCGGGGGGCGTAGAACCCATTGACGAAGATAACCGAAATCAACGAATAGTAAGAGTCAGGCGCGGCATCACACCGCGCCTGACTCTTAACTTTGCGTCTTTACCTGAATTCTTCAGGGGGGGGGAGACTGTGGGTAAACGGGCTCTGTCAATTTTAATAGGCTTTTCCCCAGTAAACAAGTTTGGTCGCGGGCTTTCCGCAACACACACACTTGTCTCCGATCGGCTCTGCGCCGAACGGCATACAGCGGGAGGAGACGTCGGCGACTTCCTTGAGTTTCTCCTCACAGGCGAGTTCGCCGCACCACATAGCTTTGATATAGCCGCTCTTCGTCTTGGCGGTTTCAATCATTTCGTCGAGCGTGTGCGCCTCGAAGGTGCGGTTCTCACGGTTTTCGAGTGCCTTCTCGTAGAGGGCGGCAGTCACCGTGTCGAGCAGGGCAGGGATCGACGTTTCCAGTGCGTCGAGCGGGACGAAGGTCTTTTCGCGGTTGTCGCGTCGCACCACGACGCAGTGTCCCTCGGCAATATCGCGGGGGCCGATCTCGATGCGGAGCGGCACACCCTTCATTTCGTATTCGGAGAACTTCCAGCCGGGCGTGTTCTCGGAGTCGTCGACCTTTACGCGGCAGATCTTTGCGAGGCGGTCACGGAGCGCATAGGCGGCGTCCAGTACGCCCTCCTTGTGTTGCTGTACGGGGATAATGACGACCTGGATCGGGGCGACTGCCGGAGGCAGAACCAGCCCGCTGTCGTCGCCGTGCGTCATGATGATGCCGCCGATCATACGGGTCGAGACACCCCACGAAGTCTGGTGGCAGTATTTCAGTTGGTTGTCGCGGTCGAGGTACTGAATGCCGAACGCACGGGCGAAGCCATCGCCGAAGTAGTGCGAGGTGCCCCCCTGGAGTGCCTTGCCGTCGTGCATCAGCGCTTCGACCGTGTACGTGGCTTCGGCGCCGGCGAACTTTTCTTTGTCGGTCTTTTGACCGCGAATCACGGGGATCGCCAGTTCATGCTCATAGAAGTCGGCGTAGACCTCGAGCATACGGCGCGTCTCTTCAATAGCGTCCTCGCGGGTCGCGTGCATGGTGTGACCCTCCTGCCAGAGGAACTCGCGCGTGCGCAGGAACGGGCGCGTCGTCTTTTCCCAGCGGACGACGGAGCACCATTGATTATAGAGTTTCGGCAGGTCGCGGTAGGATTTGATAATATTGGCGTAATGCTCGCAGAAGAGCGTCTCGGACGTCGGGCGGACGCAGAGTTTTTCGGTCAGGGGCTCGGAGCCGCCGATCGTCACCCATGCGCACTCGGGCGCGAAGCCCTCCACGTGGTCTTTTTCTTTCTGTAAAAGGGATTCGGGAATGAACATCGGCATATAGACGTTCTCATGCCCGGTCGCCTTGAAGCGGGCGTCTAGAAGTTTCTGAATATTCTCCCAGATGGCGTAGCCGTAGGGGCGGATGATCATGCACCCTTTGACGGAGGAATAGTCGATGAGGTCGGCTTTCTTCACGATATCGGTGTACCAACGGGCGAAGTCCTCGTCCATCGGGGTAATCTGTTCGACGAATTTTTTGTCGTTTGCCATGGCGGAGTCTCCCTGCATATCCTGTAATAATTGATAGCATTATTATACTGGACGAACACGGTTTTGTCAAGTTTTCCCGGAGGCACGGCGCCCTGTACCGCACCGTGCATAGGGAACGGCGGGAAATGTGCAAATAAATGGCTATTTTCGGCGCTTTACAAAGTTTTTTGAATTTTTACAATAAAAGACTTGCATTTTAACCACTGAAACAGTATAATTGAACAGTCGGTGCTTTGAAAAACTGCAATTCGGCAAAAGAATTTTTTCATTCGGTGAGAATTATGAATTATCAGGAACTGAATCAGGAAGAACGGGCGATCGCTCTCGGCGCGGCGCGTGCCGCCCACAGGGCGCAGTGCGCTGTCGGCTGTCGGCTCGACCTCTCACGGGGGAAGCCGTCGGCGGAGCAACTGGATCTCAGTCTGCCGATGCTTTCTGTGACGGAATATAAAGATGTGTCGGGCGTGGACTGCCGGAACTACGGCGGGCTCCTCGGGCTCGACGAAATGCGGCGCTTCTGGTCGAGCGTGACCGGGATCCCGTTTGAAAATATCGTGTCGTTCGGTAACTCCAGCCTTTCGCTCATGTACGGAATGATTGCTCGCGCGATGCTGTACGGGATGCCGAACTCGGCGATGCCCTGGTGCCGTCGTGAGAAGCGGAAATTCCTTTGCCCGGCGCCCGGCTATGACCGGCATTTCCGCGTGACGGAGACGCTCGGTTTTGAACTTATTACGATTCCCATGACGGCGGACGGTCCCGATATGGACGCGGTCGAGGAGGCGGTTCGGGACCCGGATGTTCTCGGCATCTGGTGCGTACCGAAGTATTCCAACCCGACGGGGATCACCTACTCGGACGAGACGGTCAGACGCCTTGCCCGCATGGAGACGGCGGCGCCCGACTTCATGCTGATGTGGGATAACGCTTATGCCGTCCATGATTTCGTTGAGGACGGCGATCACCTGCTCGACATCATCGCCGAGGCGCGGAAATACGGTCATGAGGACAGGATTTTCTATTTTTCTTCCACCTCAAAGATCACATTCCCCGGTGCGGGTGTTGCCATGATGGCAATGAGCGCGCGCAACCTCGCCTATGTCAAGCCGCTCCTCGGAACGGAATCAATCGGACCCGATAAACTGAACCAGTTGCGCCATATCCGTTTCCTCCCGGATAAGGAGGCGCTGGTGCGGCATATGAAACGGCACGCGGAGATTATCCGCCCGAAGTTTGACCTGCTCCTCGGAACCATGGAGCGGGAGCTGTCACCCTGTGGCTACGCTACATGGACGAATCCCTGCGGCGGCTACTTTGTCAGCCTGGAAGTACCGGCGGGGTGCGCGAAGCGGGTGTGGAACCTTTGCCGTGAGGCAGGGCTCACGCTGACGGACGCCGGTGCCTCGTTCCCTTACGGGTGTGACCCGAAGGACTCTAACCTGCGTCTCGCTCCGACGTATTGTTCGCTCGATGACGTGCGTGTCGCGTCGGAGATTCTTTGCACGTCGGTGAAGCTCGCAGCGCTGGAATCCCTTGATGCCTGACTAGCTCATAAAAAACAATCCCCCGATGCCTTGGCATCGGGGGATTGTGATAGAACCGCACGGGTAATCGTGCCCGCGCGGTTCTTTGGGTTGTCGGTGAAAGGGAATCGGTGAAAGGAAATCAGTCGAATTTGAGCAACAGTTCCAGCACCCGCTTCGCGCACTTTTCGAGGTCGGCACGGGTCAGGTACCCGCGTTCCAGCGCCACCTGCACACGTTTCTTGGAGCCGGAGGGCATACGGATATCATTCCCGGCGAGGACTTCGCGGTAGTGCTCCGCGTCGTTGTTCCAGTCGGTCGTGACGACCCCGCGGTAGCCCCATTCTTCGCGCAGAATTCCTTCGAGGAGCTCGCGGTTTTCGGACGGGTAGGTACCGTTGACGAGGTTGTAGCAGGTCATCAGGCTCCAGGGCTGTGCCTCTTTAACGGCGATCTCAAACCCGCGCAGGTAGATCTCGCGCAGGGCGCGCTCGGAGACGCGGGAATCGCTCCATTTGCGGTTGGTTTCTTTGTTGTTACAGCAGAAGTGCTTGACACACGCCGCGATATGCTGTGACTGAATACCGCGCACGCAGGCGGCTGCCATACGTCCGGCGACAAGCGGATCTTCGGAATAATACTCGAAGTTTCTGCCGCAGAGCGGACTGCGGTGAATGTTCAGCGCCGGTGTCAGCCAGATCGCCATATTGTTTTCTTTGACTTCTTTTGCACCGGCGGCGCCCACCTCTTCGACGAGGGCGGTATTCCAGGTGCAGGCGAGGAGCGTCGCACAGGGCCATGCGGTTGCGACGACCCCTTTTCCGCCCCAGACGCGCATACCCGCAGGTCCGTCGCAGGTCATCGCGTTCGGGATGCCGTAGTAGTCGATACCGCCGAAGCCGTGGGTGTCCGCGACGCCGGTGTTATGCGCGCCGCTCACGAGGTCGATGAGGTCGGCGTCGTTCAGCTGGGCGAGGAAGGCGTCAAGCGTTGCTTTGCCGTTCGCGACGTCCTCGAGCAGGATGAAGCCCTCGGGACGATTGTTTTCGGTGCGGCAGAGCTGCAGATACTCGAAGTTCCAATGCGTCCTTTCGGGGAAGTCGGAGGTATCCTCCGTCGGAGCGGGGTCATCCGAGACCGCGAGTGTCTCGTAAGTGCCGTCCGCGCGCAGACGCTTCGAGAGCTTATGCGGCGCGACGTAACCGTGGAGTTGTTCGACTATGGTATCTTTTGCGACCTTGTGGGTCAGCACGGGCGTGAGCTCACGGACAGAGGTGCCGATGAAGACGGTATAGTCCCCCGCTTCCAGCACGCGCGCGGAGCGGCAGACCGCCCCGGTGTCGTCAAAGGACGCCATATCGGTGACGGGGAAGGACAGACGCACGAGCCGAGTCTCGCCCGGTGCGAGCGTATCGGTCTTGGCAAAGGCGGCGAGGACATATTTCGGCTTGCCGAGCTTGCCGGACGGCGCGCTGAAGTAGACCTGTACCGTTTCTTTCCCGGCATAGTCACCCGTGTTGGTGACGCGGCAGACGAGACGGATGATGCCGTTATCTTCCTTGGCGTCCGCATTCTCCACCGAGAACGTCGTGTAGGAGAGACCGTAGCCGAAAGGATAGTTGACGTGTGCCGCCGCGCCGGGGATCGTTTCAAAGTAGCGGTAGCCCACATAAATATCGTCGGTGTATTCCGCGTATTCTTCCGAGTCGTTGAAGTTGGCGGAAGAGGGGTAGTCGGCAAAAGTCGCGGCAAAGGTGTCGACCAGCCGCCCGGAGGGGGTCACGGCGCCCGAGAGGATATCCCACTCGGCGTACCCGCCCTCGAGCCCCGCCTGCCATGCGAGCAGGACGGATTCAATGCGGTCGTTTTCGCGGAAATAGGAGGTGTCGACCATGCCGCCGACGTTAAGGACGAGGACGGTGTGCGGGAACGCGGCAGTCACCTCTTTGATGAGGTTGCTCTCCGTTTCGTCAAGATAGAAGTCGCCGTCGCCGGGTTCTCCCTTGCGGTCGGAGCCTTCGCTCGAGAAACGGCAGATGCTGACAATCGCGGTATCGGCGAACAGCGCCGCGTCCTTGAGCATGCCGTCGGGGAGGGTAGCCTCGGGGATGCAGCCGGGGAGTTTGCCCTCGCGATATGCCTCCGAGACAAGGTGGGAATAGAAATCGTTCAGCGGCTGATAGACCGTCACGTCACCGCGCTTCGCGGCATCCGTCACGGCATCGATGAGATTGTGCGTGAAAGCGGTCGTTACCTCGCCGGAGCCGCCGCCGCCGCGTACATAGTCCGCGCTGCCGACCCCGAAGAGCGCGATACGCGCCCCGGTCTTCAGCGGGAGGAAATGATTGTTGTTTTTGAGCAGCACCATGCCCTCGGTCGCCGCGCGACGGGAAAGCGCGATGTGTGCGGGGGACGAGGTGACGAGTCTGCCGTCCTCTCCCATCGGCACGCAGGGTTGATACAGGATCCGTTGCCATCTTTGACTGACTTGCATGGGAATTTCTCCGTTTCCTATCATCGGACGTGGGGTCCGGTCATTTGTCGGTCTCGGGCGGCTGCTTTGCGCCGCCGGGGTATGATTTCGGTATACCAAGTCCATTATATCGGGTTTTTGCGCGCCGTACAAGGACAATTTTGTTTTTTATA
>ERZ1034755.217-NODE-217-length-19599-cov-7.712239_pt1 | contig 19599 bp, 17 predicted proteins | sample MGYA00520596_ERZ1034755 | MGnify/ENA primary metagenome ERZ1034755 (study PRJEB33766, sample SAMN09781701) | gut metagenome | biome: gut microbiome | host: Homo sapiens | place: Madagascar | study: EMG produced TPA metagenomics assembly of the PRJNA485056 data set... | reverse complement strand
CTTTATCATATGTCTTTGTAACTGTCTTTTTCTTAAATAGTCCCACTTTGAGCACCTTCTTTTGACTTTGCCATCAGTATAAGTTTTTCAAAGGACTGTGCAAAGCGTACATCATCTTCTTCTGTACGCTTTCTCGGTCCCCTAATATGATTCTTATGAGAACTGCGCCTTGCCTTCTTGTTAAGATGTCGCTCCATAAGCATCTGATCTATGTTCTCATTCGTATACCACTTACCGGATTGGTGAATAGCATATGCACCTTTTCCAAGAGCCATCGCAGCAACGCCATAATCCTGCGTTACTACTACATCCCCTTTATGACAAATGCTTATCAGCTTATAATCTACTGCATCTGCTCCTGCACCTACCACAATCACCTCGCTGTAATCAGAATACAAAATATGATTCGTATCACACAGCAAGGTGGTTGGAATATTATATTTCTCTGCAATTTCTTCTACAATGCCCACTACCGGACACGCATCTGCATCTACAAATATCTGCACTAACCTCTCTCCATTTCTTTTTGAATCCATGTCATAATTACATCTGCAAGATAATCTGCTGCACCTGACTTAGTTCCTTTCCCGGATACATTTTATGTATAATAAATAGTATCCAGTAAGTGGTCACTAATGGATACCTATCGGATACTACAGGATACTCGTTGAACACTTTGTATCCAGTAAATGGCTACCAGCATCCATTAAATAACCGATTTTTACCTTTGTTATATCGTTGCGGACAATCTTAAATGGCATTGTGGCACCTCCCTATTTTCTAATTCTCCTCCAATCTGCAATAACATTATCCTCCCCTCTTGTACTTGTACCCCAATACCCCGGATGTGCTACAGGGTATATATATGTTTCTCCATAAATATAAGGTTCGCCAGTTCCTATAAGTTCAGATACTCTATTACAGGAAAACTTTTTATCAATCAGAGTTCGTATTACAACCACGGATGTATCAAGCCCCAGACAGATTATGTTTTCCGGCTCTATAATGTCAATCAATGATTTTATTTCAGCTGCATCATTTGCCAATATCTTTCTGGTCATATTTCCAGAATACTTATCTCTGCGATAGCCCAAATTACAATTGCAGAAAAACAAATCTGGATATTTTTTCTTGTCAATTTCATTTTTACCAAGCAGTTCAAAGTATCCGACAATATTTTTATCCGTCTGTGAATCCCTTGCTTCCAAATCTACATTTTCATGGAACATCACATCTATACCATCATTCATCTTACGGACATTTGCAATCGTACCCTTTATCTCTTCCTTTTCAGGCGGTCCAAAATCCTGACCTATCAGCATATATTTAATATGTGGTGTCTTCTTGGCGTAATCTCTCCCTTGCCAATATGTCCATAGGTTAATTTCCTGACACAAATCTTCTCCCTGACGTAAATCGCACCAGCCAAGTGTCAGGTTCTTTGTGTATATAGGATTTTTTCGATATTTGTTTTTTACATTTTCTATCAGATTGCAATAATCTGCGGATTTTTTAGCATTCATTTTATGTATTCATCTCTTCCCATGTTTTTCCATACTGCGCCATATTCGTCAGCTGCCTTGTGACTGCCGCTTCATCCTCTGCGATTGCTACTGTGATCAAAATGTTCTCCCCAATGCAAAAAATCCACTATACTAAATCTGTTTCAGTATAGCGGATTCTTTATAAAAATACAATTGATTCAATTTGATCGGCTAATTACTATGACTTTTATCTCGCAAAGGCACTGGCTCCGCCTGCGATACAGCCTCCATCGCAGAGTATGTCTGTGCCGGTCAGATAACTTAACCTCTCATCGATCAGTGCAACATAAATCGGTGCAATCTCCTCCGGGCGTCCATTTCTCTTGATTGCCGCAAATTTCAGATAGGTGGACGCTTCCTCTTTTTCGAGATTTCCGAGCGGTGTCTCAAAGTTTCCTGGCGTAATACTTAACACCCGGGCATTCTTTCCGGCAACGCAGTGTTCCCTGTCTGAAACGTCACAGCTATACGCTTCTGCTTCGCATCCGTCTTTTCTCAATTCTTCTACTGCACCTGCAAGTTTTTTTTCATTTCGTCCAACTATCATTACATAGTACCCTTTTTTTGCTGCCTCTTTTGCAGCTGCAAAACCGATTCCGGAGCCGCCTCCGGTTACAACACATACTTTTTTCATATCACAAAAATCTCCGTTATAAACTTTTTTCCTTTTCACTGCCTTTTATGCAATTTTTCCTTCTGCTCTAAGCCACACTGCCTCATCATGCAATGTCTCCGCATAGCTTCTTGTATGATAGCCCAGTTCCTTTTCTGCCTTGGAATAATCAAATGCATTATTGCGTTCCAGATTGTAGACAGAAAATGTCGTCATCAATGCTTTCGCACCGGTTTTCGCTGCCTTTTTCTCCATCTGCTTTGCGAGCAGTTTTGCCAATCCGAGCGGCAGATAAAATTTACAAGTGCCACAGTGAAAATCTTTGTCTAACAGTTCACACATTTTCTTTAACGTTACTTCCTCATTTCCAAGAATGTAACATTCGCCTTTTCGTCCTTTATCGGCTGCTGCGATACAGCCCGCTGCAAGGTCACGCACATCACAGAGGTTAAAACTTCCGCCCATGCCGATCGGCATTTCGCCATTGATGATTTTAATAATGGTTCCTGTCGTCTCCCCCACTGCATAGTCCTGTGGTCCTAAAATACCACTCGGGTGTACGACGCATGCGTTTAATCCTTCCTTTTTCACTGCATCCAAAACAGCCTGTGTTGCCATCGCCTTGGTCTTGCTGTACCAGCCCACGACTTTCTCTGCATCAAACTCATTTACCTCTTTGATCTTCTGTCCCTTTGGAAGTTCCGGAATTGCTCCGGTAGAACTTACGTAGACAAGTTTTTTGCACTCTTTGTGCTCTAAACATTTCTGGATGATATTTTTGGTTCCACCCACATTCACATCCACAAGTTTCTGGTTAAAATCAGGATTGACACTGACCATGCTTGCCACATGGAGCACGATCGTCTCTGTGCCCTCCGTTGCTTTGAAAAAGTTTTCGAGTGAATCGATATCACAAAGATCTCCCTTTACAATCTCTGCCTCTTTTGGAATATATTGGATTGCCGGATCACCATCAAGAACAAATGCTCTCACTTTTTCTCCACGCTCCAACAACTGATGACATACATGACTTCCTAAAAATCCTGCTGCTCCTGTTACTAAATATAATGTTTCGCTCATTTTATGTTCCCTCTCTTTTTTGTAATGATCTGTGTTTCATTTGTTGTCTGTATCATAGAGAGGATTTGTTTGCGAATTGCTTCTGTTTTGTTTCGGAATTATTAAAATGTGAGATGAGTGAGAAAAATGACTGTACTGATACTCCTGAACAACAGATAAGAATTAAAGATCCTTTTTCTTTTTCTCCTTCAACAACCTTGCAAATTCCTTCGGCATTGGCAGAATGATCTGTAACATAAAAATGTTTTTCTCCTGGCTCGCCACAAGTGTGCCACCGTATTTTTCTGTCAGGTGTTTCATACTCTTCATTCCGAATCCATGATAAGCCCGATTTCTTTTCTTCGTGGAAAGTGGCAGACCGTCCTTAAACTGTAATTCTCCCTCTACATAATTATTTGTCTGTATGCATAGAAAATCGTTCTTTGCAGAGATTGTGAGACTTACCACACGTTTCTCCACTTCTTCATATTTACTGACCGCCTCGATTGCATTGTCAAGTGCGTTTCCGAGGAGTGCATAAATATCCATTACACTCATGAAATCCATCGGGGCAGCATCTGCAATGCATGTCAGCGTGATCTGGTGTTTCTCACAATAAAGGCTCTTCTCAGAAAGGATTGTATTTAACACTTCATTTTCTGTCTCCACAACATGGTCGTAAATCATAATAGAATCCTCGACTTCCGCAAGATACTGCTGCATATCTTTGGAATCTGCATGCTTTAGTGCCTCAAGCTGATGCTTCAGATCGTGACATTTATGATTGATGATCTCAATATTTTCCTTGGAGAGCTGGTACTGCTTCTGCCGCTCGTATAAAAGCTGCTTTACAATCTCTTTTTCCCGGCTTAAGGTGTTGATGCGGAACGCACTGTACTGCACCACCAATACCAGTGTACAGATGAAGAAATCCATGAGTGCACCGAGGTAATTGTTCTCTGTGCCGTTTGCCTGATGCCATCCCCGGAATACACTTTGACAGGTAAATGTTCCAAACAATAAAATAATAAGTAATACCAAAAACAGCCCTATCGTCTCTTTTGTATCCTCATATAATTTTCCATCACAGGCTCTCAACTTTGCCGCAAAAATTCTCATAATAAACAGATACCACAAACCGCAGCTTACCGTACAGATGATGATATATAGTGGAACATTCGTCTGCAAATAGCTCCACACGCCCAGTGCCAGCACCTCATTTATCACAACGTACTCAATGTGCATCGCCGCATAACCCGAAATTGCGATAAATAAAATATCACTGAAGCTTATTTCAAAACACACTTTGATAAAAAACATCGTCAGAAACAAAAGACCTATATACCACACACACGTAACAATAACGATAATCAGTTCATTGCCATAAGCCGCAACCGTCTGCCGGATAAAAATATAGAAAACCGAAATTATGCATAACAACACTTCACCTGCCGCCATGAACGATCCAAATTCTTTTTTCTTTTTTGCAAAATAGTAAGCAAACATGTATTCCGCCAGCAAAAGTTCGATGATATATCTTAATTCTTCAAAAATGTCCAGTCCACTCATGACTGCATACCTCCAATATAACGTGCAAAAGCTTCCATAAAATCATTTTTCTTACTTCGACTTAAGGTAATCTCCTCGCCCGCAACTGTCACGATATTTCCGTTGACGGACTGCACATATTTCAGATTGATCAGATAACCATGACTGCATCTTGCAAAATGATATTTTGCAAACTGCTCCTCCGTCTCTTTCATCACTCCTCTTACCATATATTCCTCTCTTGTCGTATGGTAAATGAGATAATGACTTCTTACCTCTATATAATAAATATCTGAAACCGAAAGATGTATCATTCCATCTTTTGTACATAATTTCACGTTTGCATCTTCATTTCTTGCAATATAACGTAGAGCTTTCTGCACTTTCATTGCAAAATCTGCATAACTTAACGGCTTTAACACATAATCCACTGCTTCCACCTCATATCCATGGATTGCATACTGTGCCATGTTTGTAATAAACATAATCACAACATTGCTATCCATGTGCCTCAGTTCTTTTGCAGTCTCGATTCCATTTAATCCTGGCATTTCCACATCTAAAAAGACAAGATCATAGTCTTTTGTGTAGGACTCCAGAAATTCAACAGGATTGTTGAACACTCTGGTCTGAATCTCAAAATGATTTTCTGTTACAAACTCTGTTATATATGTTTCGATCAGATCGGTTGCTTTCTTTTCGTCATCTATAATGGCAAATTTCATCGCTTCTTTATACCTTTCCCCAACGCAATAAAGACATAGAATTTTCTATGCCTTTATTGTAACTTATTTATTTGTTTTCTTCTACCTCAACCGTTATAGCGTTTTTTAACCATTTCCGGTATTTAATATATGCAATGATTGCAAGCAATACTGCACATCCATAAAAGATAATCTGTGTACTGATATAAGTCAGCCTCCACCAGTCAAATCCTGCACGTGCTGCAATCTCACGTTTACCGGCTGCATCAGAAATTGTATATAGAATATTTTTGCAGGCAGCCTTCATGGCACTGATTCCCTCATCTGTTGATGCAACAGATGCATCTACCTCTCTTGAAGCATTACTTAAAATCAGATCTGTTCCTGCCATAATTGCTTTTGTTGGATTCATCCATGTTCCGCAATAATTGTCTGTGACAACCATTCCTGTAAATCCCCACTCTTTCCGTACAACATTGGTCATTAAATTATAATTACCGCCACACCATTTTCCTTCAAACCACATATAGGAAGCCATCAGTCCGGTCGCCCCACCATCCTTGACTGCCATCTCAAATGGTTTTAAGTAGATCTCACGGGCAGTCTGCTCACTCATCCAGCAATTTTCTTTATTCGTTCGGTTTGCCTCCTGATCATTGAATGCAAAGTGTTTTACATAGACATATAGTCCTCTGGACAATGCTCCCTCAACCATATTGGAACACATCACACCTGATAAGTAACTGTCTTCCGAATAGTATTCCGGATTTCGTCCACTGAAGGATGAACGATGCAGATTTGCTCCCGGTGCATACCATCCTGACACTCCGGTTGCATTTCCTTCATTGCCAACCGTCTGTCCATACCGGTTTACAAGCTCTTTATTCCATGTAGATGCGACAACAACCTCACTGCAATAGGAAACACAGACACTTTCACTGTTACCAAGCTCATTCTGTACAAAATTGGACAGACCAAACGGTCCGTCAATGTCAGTCGTTTTTGCTTTTCCGATACTTTCAATTGCTGCTGTTGACCATCCACCGGTTCCAATCAGTGTTATCATATCTTCTACTGACATCTGACTTACGAACTCATTCCATTTTTCATCATCATATGGAACACCTGCCATATCATCCATGGTATACTTTTTGTCTGCTCCTGTCGTAGTATCCAAAAGTTCTCCCTGATACTCTCCTGCTTCAGACGATTTATTGATAAGCAGATCGTACATTGAATCTGTTTTTTTCAGTGCAATATCCTCAATTTCACTGAAAATAGTCTCTTTTGCATTTGCAAATCCATTTGCACGGGAAAGCTGTGGAATGTCGTTTTCTGCATCTGGAAACTGGTTAGAAGCCACTACCTTGTCAGAGGAACGCTTGCAATTCTCATCATAAACAATCTGGCTGTCTAATGCATATACAAAATATTTTTCTGCATCCTGTGTGTCAATCACTGACCAGCTGTGTGCATTCTCACTCAGATAAAATGCATAATCACCTGCATCCAGAACGTATGCACCATTTCCGTTTGCTGCTGTCCCGTCATAGGAAGCAACGTCCTCTAATGCAACGCTTAAACTGTAAGTTCCGGTTTCACCCGGCTGTAACAATGCAGTCTTTTCAAATGCACAGAGCACCACTTTACTCTTCTCTGTGCCACCCGGTGTATAAGGTGTCTCACAGTATAGCTGGATTACATCCTTTCCTGCATAAGTGTCTCCGGTGTTCGTCACTTCCACTTCAAAGTTCACAACTCCATCTTTTTCCTCTGCAGAAGTAATTTTCTGTGCAAATGTAGTATAAGACATTCCATATCCAAATGGATACTGCACCACACCATCATAGCCATTTCCGTACTCATTGGAAATATTATTCCAGTAACCTTCTGCATCTGCAGTCTCATACCAGCGATATCCTATATAAATTCCTTCAGAATAATTGGAAAATCCGCCATAAATCTTGGCTGCATCCTCAGCTGAATAGTAATAATTATAATCAGATGTATAATACGTAGACTGGGTAGTCAGATCATATGCATAAGTATCTACCAGTCTGCCTGAAGGATTGATTTTCCCGGTAAGTGCCTCGCCCACTGCGGTTGCACCTGCGATTCCAGGACCTCCGATCCAGACAGCTGCCTCTACTCCATATTCTGCCTGATCAACAAAGCCAAGCTCCATCGCATAGGATGAATTAATAAGAACCGTCGTCTTAAAACCTTCTTCCTTTAATGCTTTTAAAAGATTTTTCTCGTTTTCATTCAGTTCCAGATAGCTTTCTGTACCACCTTCTCCGAATCCGATACGAGGAAGATCCTGTCCTTCCCCACCGACACGTCCGATCACCACGATCGCATTCTCGGAGTATTCTTTTAACTTTTCAAAACTGTAATCTCCGGTATATAAATCTACCGACATTTCGTTGATCGGATAACCAGAAATATCTACTTCGTTCCCTTCATGAACGGAAGTGTCATTATTGGCAGTTGTATTTTTCTCGATATAAGACCAGAGATCATCATTCACTTCCAGTCCTGCTTCTTCTAATCCTTCTTTGATGGTCACAGCACCATTGGCATTTCCTGCGGATGAACCAGAACCGTTGTAGACCATATTGGAAGCATGCTCTCCAAACACATTGACTTTTCCTGCGGATAAAGGAAGTGTCTGGTTCTCATTTTTCAATAAGACCAGACCTTCTTCCTCAAGTTCCACATTCATTGCCAATCCGTCTGCATATGTCATTTCTGCTGTTGCTTTGTCTGTTGTTGATCCTTCCATTGCAACGGTAAGAACTGTACTGAAATGTCCACCGACCGTTGTCATTAAAATCCCGAGGATCAGGCATACTACAGACAAAACTGTAAACAAACGATATTTTGGCTTTTTCATAGGAAACCTCCGCATTTATTCTGCTTCTGTAGCTTCTACAGTTTCTGTTGTTTCAACAGCTTCTGCACCTTCTACTTCCTCAAAGCTTAAAGCATCTCCATTTACGATTGCTTTGCAAGGCTGGAATGCTGCAAGGATACCAGCTGCGTCCAATCCATTGTAATTGTCATCATTTGTATAAGTCTCATCAATTGTAAGTCCATTCGGTCCCCAGAAGTCAGCACCACCTTCACCACTTGTCGCAGCAAACTGACCTGCGGTCTCCTGTGTCATTGTAAAATGTTCCGGTGCCTCTAAGACATACGCATCTCCATCCATTGTGCAATTTCCTGTAAACACATAATCTCTTTTCATATACATTGTCGTATCTGCCCCTGGAGTTCCACATTCATATGCCACTTCAAGAGTATACGTTGTTTCATCAGAATTGAAAATATATGTATATCCTGTTACCTGCATCATTGCCTCGGCATAAGAATTTCCTGTTGGTGCAAAAGGTACATAATCTGTCAGCTCATCTGCATCATTGAAAAGTAACTCTGTTGTAAATACAGCTCCCTCTGTTGTCTCATCTGTACTCTCTGCCTCTGTAGCCGCTGCCTCTGTCTCCTGTGTCTGGGTGCTTTCCTGCTGTGCAGGAGTTTCTGCTGTCTTTTCACCGCCACATGCAGTCATCCCAATTGCCATTGTTGCAACACACATCATTGCTAATACTTTTTTCTTCATCATCTTTTTCCTCCAAAAATTGATTTTTTATCCGTAATGGATTGCTGTGAGATAAACTTATCATTTTTTTTGGAAAATGGAGATTTCTGGCATAAGTTGGCTGTGTGGTGGCATAAGTTGCAAAAAGGCTGTAATATGATTTTTAAATCACATTACAGCTTTTTTCATAACAGTGCATGCCCCTTCTCGCACACCTTTTCTGCCTCATTACGCTTTGCCTCAATGAGAGGCTTCACTTTCTCTTCTCTCCGCTTTTTCACATTTTTATAAAGAGGATATGCGATTCCCCACAGAAAAAATCCTGGAATTGCAAGCAAAATCAACAGCAAGATGATGGTTTTTGCCGCCCCCACAGCAAATACCGAACCCGCCATAAACGCACAGCCTGAAATCCCACTGGTCAGTGCCGCGATCATTGCAAAAGATTCTGTGGAATTTTCAAGCGCCTCAATCTCACTCATGCACGCCTCAAAATGTCTCTGTAACCGTGTCAGTTCCATTTTATTTAAAACTGCCCTGCTCCGCTTTAAGTGGATCGTTACTTTTCCCATTCCTTTTTCTATGGGCACATTGGAGTCCACCCTCCATCCAAAATGCTTATAGCCATCTATATACTGTGACATCTGATTCTCGGCGACCGTCACTTTCGTATAATCAAAGCTCTCAAACTCACTCATTTTTCTACACCTTCCCAGAAATTTACTTTCTGTCTGTTATCTGATATTCTACTTTTTCGGAATAACCACCGTAAACTTACTGCCGCATCCCGGTTCGCTTTCCACTTCGATTTTATAATCATTTAACTGCAAAACACGCAGGGCAAGCGCCAGTCCAAGTCCGTTTCCAGACATTGCGTGGGACGTATCCCCCTGATAAAATTTTTCAAAAATATGTTTCCTTGTCTCTTCCGTCATTCCGCAGCCGGTATCCTCCACCGACACACGGATCTCAGAATCATCCGACTGCTCAGTCAGCTTTATCGTTCCTCCCGGTTCTGTGAACTTCACTGCATTGGAAAAAAGGTTATTCCAGACTAACTCCATCAACGCAGCGTCTGCCGTGATCTTTACGGAATCTTCCATATCTGCATCAAATACAATATCTTTTTTCTCCCACACCAGCTCATAATTCACGGCACATTCCGCAAGCTGTCCACACAGATCGTACTCTTCTGCTACCGGCGTGATCGCCTGTTTTTCAAGCTTGTTCAGTTTTAAAATATTACTGATAAGTTCCGACAGACGCTTTGTAGTCTGAAAAATCACTTCGGCATATTCTTTTTGTTTCTCCGGCTTCTTTTCCATACAGAGCAGCTCCGCATTGTTCTGGATAATTGCAAGCGGCGTCTTGATCTCATGGGAAACATTGGAGAAAAAGTCTGTTTTCAACGTCTCAATACTGCCGAGTTCCTCCACCATTTTATTAAAATCAATGATCATGACATCCAGATAATCCAGCCGGTCAGAGGTGTGAAGTGTTGGAACATACACTGAAAAATCGCCCTCTGCCACTTTTTGGGTTGCATCTGCCATGTCATGCATCGGCTTTTCGTAGCTTTTCCGGATCACATTTTTCGTAAAAAGTGTCAATCCGACTGCCACAACAGTCCAGTAGCCAAGCGGTAAAATCACCTGTATGATTTTATTCCACCCCAGTGCATTCATACCTACGATAATTCCTGTATGAATGCCGGACATTAACAGCAATACGAGAAAATACACCAAAAACAGGGAAGATGGAAAACGGTCATTTTTGATTGTGTTGGTATGATTCAATTTGTTCATAGTTTCAGGCAGTCCCTTTCTATAGCAATACCGCTTTGTATCCAAGTCCGCGCACAGTTTTGATCTCAAATCCATCGCAGGTGGAAAACTTGTCACGGAGCTTTGTCACATAGACATCCACAGCGCGCAGGCTCGTTCCCGAATCGAGCCCCCAGAACTCATCCATAAGCTGTGTCCTTGTAAATGTTTTTTTCGGGTAAGACAACAGTTTATATAAAATATTGAATTCGCGTGTTGTGACCGGTATTTCCTCCCCATCTATCGTTGCAGTCATGCCGTCCGCATCCATCTCCAGATTTCCGACAATAAGCCTGCGCTCCATCTCGATATTAGTTCTCCGGAGCAGTGCCCTCACGCGCATCTCAAGTTCTGCTAACTCCACCGGTTTTACCATATAATCATCGATTCCGACTAAAAATCCTTTCCGTTTGGAGGGAAGATCGTCCTTAGCCGACATGAAAAGAATCGGGATCTGTTTATTGACCTGACGCACTGTCTCCGCAAATTCAAATCCGTCGATCTCCGGCATCATAATGTCGGAAATGATCAGCTCGTAGAGATTGTTATACATCTCGTCATAGGCTTCGTTCACACTCAAAACGCCTTTTGCCTCAAATCCACAGTCATTTAAATAGGTGCATACCGTCTGGTTTAAATTTTTATCATCATCCACTACAAGAATATGTATCATTTTTCTGTTCCTTTCTGGCTTCTATCATTGTCCATTGATTACATCATAACATATATTATTTTGAATTTGTTTGAGTTTTGTTTCAGAATTGTTAATAGAAGAAAATCTGATCGCTTGCAATTATTTTAATAGCGCTTGCATAACGATAAAATCCGCTTATAATAAAAGTCAAAAAGATAAATTAAGAGGAGAAGGATCATATGACACCAAAAGCAAAATATTACGAAACACTCGCCAATACCATGATCAAAAATTTTGAAAAAAGAAGAATGGAGGCTTACTACTGCCCGACTGCAAAAGAAGCCGTAGAGAAAGCACTTTCTTTCCTGCCATCCGGTGCAGTCGTGGCTCACGGCGGCTCCATGACATTAGAGGAAACCGGCATGATGGATGCACTGCGTTCAGCCGATATTCAGTTTTTAGACCGGGCAGTCTGTAAGACGCCGGAAGATTCCAGAAAAATATTCCACGACGCACTGATGGCTGACTACTATTTCATGAGCACCAACGCCATGACAATTGATGGAGAATTAGTCAATATCGACGGTAACGGAAACCGCGTTGCTGCTTTGATCTATGGTCCTGAAAATGTCATCATTCTTGCAGGAATGAACAAGGTTGCAAAGGACGTTGCAGAAGCCATTGACCGTGTCCACTTAACCGCAACCCCTATGAACTGCGTACGTCTAAATAAGCAGACACCATGTGCTGTCACCGGAGTCTGTGCCGACTGCCTCTCTCCTGACTGCATCTGCAATCAGGTTGTTATTACTAGAAGAAGTGGCATTCAGGGAAGGATTAAAGTTATTTTAATTGGAGAGGAACTTGGCTACTAAAAGATGCAAAAGGCACTTTTTTATGGAGTATAACCACTCTTGTATCCGCAATAAGCAAAAGGACGCATGAAAAATAATATGTACCCTCCTTACTGGTTTGTCCAGTAAAGAGGGTACATATCATTTTTCATGCGTCTTTTTACTTATTTACAGATATCCCCGTAGCACTCCGGTCTTCTATCTCTAAAGATTCCCCATGAAAGGCGGTTCTCCTGCATTTCGTTTAAGTCGAACGTTGCAAGGATCACCTGTTCCGTCTTGCGGTCTGCCTCTGCCACAAGTTCTCCGGTCTGATCTGTGATAAAAGAAGATCCGTAAAATGTGAGTGCTGATCTCTGTCCGCCGTTTTCCTCACATGGAACTACTTCTTCTGTTCCGATACGGTTTGCTGCGATCACCGGCATGAGGTTTGCTGCTGCATGTCCCTGCATCGCCCTTCTCCAGTGCGGCATGCTGTCACACTCTAAGATCGGTTCACTGCCGATCGCTGTCGGGTAAAAGAGGAGCTCTGCTCCTTTGACCGCCATGGCTCTTGCTGTCTCCGGGAACCACTGATCCCAGCAGATGCCGACACCGATTTTTCCATACGCTGTATCAAACACTTGAAATCCGGTATCTCCCGGAACAAAGTAAAATTTTTCCTGATAATAATGGTCGTCCGGGATATGTGTCTTGCGGTATATGCCCAGATTACTTCCGTTTGCATCGATCACTGCAACAGTATTGAACAGGCGGTTCACATCTTTTTCATAAAAGCTGACCGGGATGACAACAGACAATTCCTGTGCCAGTGCAGAAAAATGTTTTACCGCATCATTTTCATTCACTTCTTTTGCAAATTCATAGTATTCATATCTGCGTTCCTGACAAAAATACTGTCTTTCAAAAAGTTCCGGCAAAAGGATGATCTGTGCTCCTTTTTCTGCCGCTTCCCGGACAAGTGCATCTGCCTTTGCGATATTTTCTTCCACATTTGTGCTGCATTTCATCTGAACTGCGGCTACTGTGACGTTACGTTTTCTGCTCATAATATGCTGTCTCCCGCTTCTTAATATTTTCCATGCTTTTTCGTTCTATTCCTGTTTATTCTGAAATCCGGCATTTTTATCTTTCCATCTGTCTTGCAACGATACTTCATATGATTTCCTGCTATCCGTCATCTGCGTGCCGGTATCTGCTGTGTGATGCAGTGGATATTGCCACCGCCAATGATGATCTCCCTTGCAAAGATTGGCACGATCTCACGCTCCGGGAACAGCTTCTGCAATAAATCTGTTGCCAGAACATCATGCTCGTCTCCAAACTGCGGCACAAGGACAACTTTATTTCCAATATAACAATTCACATAGCTTGCCGCTAACCGTTCTCCGGCTTCTCTTGTATCCTCGCCCTCTTCAAACACGTAACCTGCCAGCTCTTTTTCCGTAATGCAGACCGGTTTCTTCGGGATTGGCATTTTATGCACACGGAACTTCCTTCCTTTGGCGTCTGTCTCCTGTTCAAAAACCTTAAGATCTTCTGCTGAAAGTGCGCACTGCGGATCACTCTCGTCATCTGTCCATGCAAGGACAACCTCACCCGGTTTTGTAAATGCACAGACATTGTCTACATGTTCATTTGTTTCATCCTGATAGATTCCGTTTGGAAGCCAGATGATTTTCTCTGCGCCAAGATATTCCCGTAATTTTGCTTCGATCTGCTCTTTCGTAAGTTCCGGATTTCTTCCCTTACTGAGCAGACAGGCTTCCGTTGCGATCACCGTTCCCTGTCCGTCTGCATGGATAGAACCGCCTTCCAGCACAAAAGGAGCCGCATCATAATAGTCATAACCAGTCTGTTTACAAAATTCTTCTGCAACCTTATCATCCTTTTGCCAGTCCTGATAAAGGCCATCATAGGTTCCGCCCCAGGCATTAAAGCTCCAGTTGATTCCACGGACTTCTTTTCCATCCGTCACAAAGGTTGGTCCGACATCCCTTGCCCATGCATCGTCTGTCGGAATTGTTAAAATTTCTACATTCTCACACAGCAGCTCTCTTGCCACTGCTTCCGTTTCCGGCTCTGTCAGCATATATACTTTTTCTGTCTCTGCCAGCTTGTTGGCAATCTCTGCAAATACTTTTCTGGCTTCTTTTGCCTCATATGGCCACGAACCCGGACGTTTCGGCCAGATTAAGATCACACCATCCTGCGGTTCAAATTCCCCCGGCATATAAAATCCATCCTGATGAGGAGTTCTGTTTTCTATCTTCATACTCATGACAGCCTTCCTTTAAAATCATCATAAGAAAAACGGCGGATCACTTTACATTCACCACTCTCGTCCATCACTGCAATATCCGGCAGTGGGATTCCGTTAAATGTATTGTTTTTCACCATGGAGTAAATTGCCATATCTTCAAAATACAGTCTGTCATCCACTTTTTTCTCTTCATCAAAAGAATAATCCCCGATGATGTCTCCCGCCAGACAGGTATACGAAGATAACCGGTAAGTATATTTCTTTTCCTCCGGCATTCCCGAACTGCGAAGTGGCGGACGATATGGCATTTCCAGCACATCCGGCATATGACATGCTGCGGATGCGTCCAGAATCAACGTCTGTATATCGTTATCTACCACATCCATAACGGTTGTGGCAAGATATCCGGCATTCAATGCAATTGCTTCGCCCGGTTCTAAATAAATGTCAAGATCATATTTTTCCTTCATGTGCAGAATACATTTTTCTAACAGTCCGATGTCATAATCTGCTCTTGTAATATGATGTCCGCCGCCAAAATTCAACCATTTCATTTTGTAAAGATAACTGCCGAACTTTTCTTCTACTGCCTCTAAGGTTTTTGCAAGATCATCCGCATTCTGCTCACAGAGCGTGTGAAAATGCAATCCATCCACATAATCATACATCTCATCCGTAAACTGCTCTTTAAAATGCGCAATTGTCACACCGAGACGCGAACCCTTTGCACATGGATCATAGATCGCATGATCCCCCTGTGTGGAACACTCCGGGTTAATACGGATTCCCACGCTGTTCTCTTTACAGAGAGTTTTGTATTTTTCCAGCTGTGAAAAAGAATTAAAAACCATGTGATCGCAGATTTTAACCAGTTCCTTCACGTCCTCTTCTTTATATGCCGGAGCAAATACATGATTTTCTTTTCCCATTTCCTCTTTTCCGAGACGAGCCTCAAAAAGTCCGCTTGCCGTTGTTCCGCTGAGATACTGACCGATCAGCGGGTATTCGTAAAAGCAGGAAAAGGCTTTCTGTGCAAGAAGAATTTTACATCCGGTATCCTTTTCCACTTTCTGGAGAATGGAAAGATTTTTTTTCAACTGTTTTTCATCTATGACATAGCATGGTGTTTTTAATTCTTCAATTCTCATTCTGTCTGTTCATTCCTCTTTCTGTCATTTCATATGAGAAGGACATTTTTTCCTTCTTCTTGAAGCAGGTTCTTACTCAACTTCCTGCGGATTCTCGCAGACTACCCAAGGAAGTCCCCATTTATTCAGTGCTTCCATATATGGATCCGGATCAAACTCCTCTACATTGAATACTCCCGGTTTTTTCCAGAGTCCCTCTACTACCATCATTGTTCCGATCATAGCCGGAACTCCTGTTGTGTAGGAGATTGCCTGTGAACCAACCTCTTTGTAGCACTCCTGATGATCGCATACATTGTAAATGTAGATGGTCTTTTCTTTTCCGTCTTTTACACCTTTGAAAATACATCCAATGTTTGTTTTTCCTACCGTTCTTGGTCCAAGGCTTGCAGGATCCGGCAATAATGCTTTTAAGAACTGGATCGGAACGATCTCTTTTCCTTCAAAGTTGATCGGTGTTGTAGAAAGCATTCCAACGTTTTCCAGACATTTCATATGTGTTAAATAGCTCTGTCCGAATGTCATGAAGAAACGGATTCTCTTGACTCCCGGAATATTTTTTGCAAGTGATTCGATCTCCTCATGATGAAGCAGATACATATCTTTTTCTCCTACTTCCGGGAAATCATATTCACGCTTAATAGACATTGGCTCTACTTCTACCCAGTGACCATCTTCCCAATAAGAACCCATTGCAGATACTTCTCGTAAATTGATCTCAGGATTAAAATTTGTTGCAAATGGATAGCCATGGTCGCCGCCGTTGCAGTCTAAAATATCAATATAGTGGATCTCATCGAAATAATGTTTTAATGCGTAGGCAGAGTAGACACTTGTCACACCCGGATCAAATCCGCTTCCAAGGATTGCTGTAATGCCTGCATCTTCAAACTTTTTCTTGTAAGCCCACTGCCAGGAATAATCAAAGTATGCTGTAAATCCCTCTTTCTTGCAGCGCTCTTCGTAGATTTTTCTCCATTCTGGATCATCTGTATTCTCTGCTTCATAATTGGCGGTGTCAATGTAATCCACTCCTGTTGCAAGGCAGGCATCCATGATCGTCAGATCCTGATATGGAAGTGCCACATTTAACACTGCATCCGGCTTGTATTCGTTGATCAGTGCGATCAGTTCCTCTGTGTTGTCAGCATCTACCTGTGCGGTTGTGATGACTGTTTTTGTTGTTGGCTGTAATTTTTCTTTCATTGCATCACATTTGGACTTTGTCCTGCTTGCGATCATAATCTCAGTGAAAACATCACTGTTCTGGCAACATTTTGCAATTGCTACGGAAGCTACGCCTCCACATCCGATAATCATTACCTTGCTCATTTTTTTCTCTCCTTTTTTTACGTTATTGTTTTTTAGATAATTGCGAAACTCCTCATATCTTCTCTAAATTGTTCAAACTTAACAAAATTTTCGATAACACGCTCTCGCTACCTGTCTTCCTCGTCCTCCAGCATGTCTTCTAAATATTTCGGAAGCATGAAGGCTCCCCGGTGAAGATTCGTTGTGTAATATCTTGTTTTGATATGTAATTTTTTCCACTCTTTCACGCGCAGATTGTTGAGTGGGTGATATTTTTTGGAAGCAAATCCAAACAGCCAATAGCCGGATGAACAGGTCGGGATATGTGCCTGATATACGCGGCTTACCGGAAATGCACGGAATGCCTTGCGGTGCATCTTCATGCACTCTTCCTTATCCTCATCATAAAATGGACTTCCATGCTGATAAACCATGATTCCGTCCTCTTTTAACGCCTTATAGCAGCTTCCGTAAAATTCCTTGGTAAAAAGTCCCTCAGTATGCCCAAATGGATCGGTTGCGTCATTGATGATCAGATCATACTCCTCTGTTTTGTTTCTCAGGAAACGAAGTCCATCCTGATAATACACATTCACACGCGGATCATCCAGACCACATGCAAGCTCCGGGAAATGCTCCCGGCAGACTTCCACTAACATCTCATCCGGTTCCACAACATCAATCTTTTCTATGGAGTCATACTGTGTCAGTTCTTTTGCAACGCCGCCATCACCGCCACCGATAATCAGCACGTGACGCACGTCCGGATGTACTGCCATCGGCACATGCGTTACCATTTCGTCATAAATGAATTCATCCTTTTCGGAAAAAAGGATATCTCCATCCAAAGCCAGAAACTTGCCAAATTCTACCGATTCCAGAACATCGATCCTCTGGCAGTCACTGTTACCGCTGAATAATTGTTTTTCAATTCTCATTGAGAGCTTTACATTCGATGTGTGAAGCTCCGAAAACCACATTTCCATTTTTCTGCTTCTCCTTCCCTGTCCCGGTTTCCACCGTTTTCTCCGGGATCACTCATCTCTTACACCAGCACCATCAGATGTTCCACTGCCGGATCTTCCGTTCCCTGCATGGAGCAGCCTTTTTCCTTCGCATAAATGATATATTCGATGATTTCATCTGTGATCATCTCACCCGGTGCCAGGATTGGGATTCCCGGCGGATAGCACATGACAAATTCACCGGAAATACAGCCGTTTGTCTCACGGATCGGAAGGGATCTCTTTTCCGCATAGAAAGCTTCCTGTGGTGAGCGGATGACTTTCGGTGCTATATATTCACCGGATAAAAGTCCTGCCCTGTCTTTTTTATACAGTCTTGCGATATCTGCCAGCGCCCCCACCAGACGCTCAATATCCTGTGTCCGGTCTCCAATGGAAATATAGGCTAAAATATTACAGATATCCCCAAATTCGATCTGAATATCATATTCATCGCGGAGAAGATCATACACTTCAATCCCTGCCAGCCCGATGCCAAGCGTGTAAATAGAAAGCTTTGTCACATCATAGTCGTAGATGCTGGTTCCGTTGATCAGATCCTTCCCATAAGCGTAATATCCACCGATATTGTTGATCTCATTTCTTGCATATTCTGCCATCTCGGACACTTTGGCAAAGGATTCCTCACCTCTTAACGCAAGGTTTCTTCTTGAAATATCAAGGCTTGACAGAAGAAGATACGATGCGCTTGTAGTCTGTGTGAGATTGATGATCTGTCTGACATAATCTGCATTGACACCTTTGTTTACAAGCAGAATGGAACTCTGCGTCAGGCTTCCACCGGACTTATGCATGGAAATTGCTGCCAGATCAGCACCGGCTTCCATGCCTGAAACCGGAAGATTTTTTCCAAAATACAAGTGTGTTCCATGTGCCTCGTCTGCAAGCACTTTCATGCCATGCGCATGTGCAAGCTTTACGATAGAACGGATATCCGAACAGATACCATAATAAGTCGGATTGTTCACAAGCACTGCAACTGCATCCGGGTTCTCTTTGATCGCCTGCTCCACACACGGCACTTCCATTCCAAGAGAAATTCCGAGTTTTGGATTCACTTCCGGATTCACATAAACCGGAATTGCTCCGCAAAGCACCAGTGCATTGATGGCACTTTTATGTACATTTCGCGGGAGGATAATTTTATCCCCTCGCTTACAGACCGACAAAATCATGCTCTGCACCGCAGAAGTAGTTCCTCCCACCATCAAAAATGCATGTTCTGCATGAAATGCATCTGCTGCAAGTTCCTCCGCATCTCTTATAACCGATACCGGATGACAGAGGTTATCGAGTGGTTTCATGGAATTCACATCGATCCCTACACATTTTTCCCCTAATAATTCCACTAATTCAGGATTGCCACGGCCCCGCTTATGCCCCGGCACATCGAATGGTACGACACGCTGTTTCCTGAATTTTTCCAGCGCTTCATAAATGGGAGCTCTTTTCTGATCTTCTCTGTTCATAAC
>ERZ1034755.203-NODE-203-length-20364-cov-5.827860_pt1 | contig 20364 bp, 17 predicted proteins | sample MGYA00520596_ERZ1034755 | MGnify/ENA primary metagenome ERZ1034755 (study PRJEB33766, sample SAMN09781701) | gut metagenome | biome: gut microbiome | host: Homo sapiens | place: Madagascar | study: EMG produced TPA metagenomics assembly of the PRJNA485056 data set... | reverse complement strand
TGTATTACCAAGTTCAGTGATACGAATTTCTGTTGTTCAATTTTCAATGACCAAGATGCGACCGCCTCTCGGCAGTTGCTTGATTATTATAAAGCACAGGCAAGCCGATGTCAAGACTTTTTTCAAAGTTTTTTAACTTTTTTTCATGACTTTTTCTCTGCTTTCCCTGTAATTTTCCCGCTTTCCGGGCAAACTATGCAAAACGCCAAAAAATGAGGAGAAAAAATGATCTCACTTTTGTTCAGAACGTTACTCATCTATCTATTTCTGACGTTGATCATGCGCCTGATGGGGAAACGGCAAGTCGGAGAAATGGAAATATCCGAACTGGTGACGACGCTCCTCCTCTCGGAAATCGCCGCCCTGCCCATGGAAGACACCGACATTCCCCTTCTGCATGCTGCCGTACCGATTTTCGCCATCGTCGTCTTGGAAATCATCATCACATTCCTTAAGACCAAATGGAACCCGCTCAAAAAGATTTTTGAAAGCAAGCCCGTCTTTCTCATTCGGCGCGGCGTACTCAATCAAAAAGAGCTGGAGCGTAACCGCATTTCGGTGAACGAATTTCTCGGTGAACTCCGTATGCAGGGCATCTCCGTGCTGACGGACGCCTATTATGCCATTCTGGAACAGGATGGGAAGCTCTCCGTCGTGAAGCGCGCCAACCCGGGAGAAGAAGAAAAGGGGCTGTCACATCCGCTTATTTCGGACGGGCAAATCAACATGAGTGCTGTCAAGGATCTGCAGATGACCGAAGAAAACGTGCTCGCACTCTGCCGTGAAGAAGGCGCGGATCCGAAAGAGATCTTTCTGCTCCTGCGCGATGACGCCGGAGGTACCATCTGCATCCGAAAAACAAACAACGAGAAACAAGATAACAAAGCCGGAGGAGAAGCATGAAAACCTTTATCGCTGCCGTTCTCATCTTTGCCCTGCTGTTGCTGGGCGTGTTTTGGAATATGCACTACCTGACGCAGAAACTCACCGGAATCCTCAAAGCGCTGGACGCCATCCCTCTGCCGGATAAAGAGGCGAAAGATCTCACCGTGCAACGCGATGCTCTGCGACTCGTCGAAGAGGACTGGCGCCGTTCAAGCACCGGCATCAGTATGTCCGTTAATCACGCCGACCTCATGGAAACGGAAGTACACTTCGCGGCGGCTCGCGCCGCCGCGGAAGCGGATAACCGCGACAATTACCTTGTCGCGCTCGGAGAAGTCTCCTACTCCGTCACTCATCTGCTCGAAATGTCCCAACTGACGCTCAAGAACCTTATATAATATAAAAATGTAAGAGTACCGCGACGCATTGTGCCGCGGTACTCCATAATGTTTTTGTAAGAAGGAACTACTTATTGGGATTCAGGCGCAAGAGGAGGAATCCGAATATCACACAAGGAAGTGCCGCAAGAAGTTGCGTCGTGAAAGACAGCCACGGCACAACGCTCTTCATCAGGCAAAGAAGCACAGGCACATAGACTGCGGCAAGCGACGCCATGGCAATCATGACGCCAATGACAATGGCTTGGTATTTCGCATACGCGCTAAAGAAGAATGGCATACGCCGCAACGTTTTGCGCGGTCCGAACGTAATCAGCGTCGCCTCGCGCGTTTTTTCTTCTTCCTCCATGAGTGCCTCGCGCGTTTTCTTAACGACCCGCACGTCATATTCGGACACATACGAAATGCGATCGAGGAACGCCCGGTTCAAGAGCGGATCCGCCGTCAGAATCGCGGACGCAACACCGTGCTTCGCATAATACTCGATATTCGTCTCGAACGCATCGCTCATGTGATAGTTTAGATGGAATTTCGCCGACAGGGTTCCCATATATGCCAGATACAGTACACCCGATCTCCCCTGCTCCGCGCGTTCATCCTCGACATCACGAAAAACGCTGACGCCACGCGACTCCAAAAACGCCTTGGTACCGATCAGCACATCGTCATGGTTGACGCGGGCATCAATGCCGTCTGCATAGAGTGCACGGATATCGACGTTATCCGAAATGTTGATGTCGGACGTCGAGAGGCGAAAGACGCCGTTGAGCGGTCCTCCCACAACGTCAAAGACGCTCGCAGTCAGATACAGCGCCTTATCGAGACGGAAGTCTCCGCAGAGCTTGATACCGCTGAGTTGCACGGATCCAGCCGGGAACGCCTCGGTATCTTCAAACGTCATAACACCCGTATGCGCGTACTCATAAACCGTCGTTTCATCGGCGATGCCCACGCGTTCCTCGGACACACGCGAAGTCAGCATGGCAAACAGATACCGATGCGCGCCGAATAGCGTCAGAGGCATGACCCCCACCAATGTCAGGGTGAATGCCCAGATCGTCTCCTGCGCCGACGTATGCGTGGCGAGGGACAGGATCAGAGAAATCACAGCCGCAGCACCGGCAATCGCAAGCGTGATCCAACTCGCGCGACGGCATTCCACACGGCGGCGTGAAGCCGCGACGAAGTGGTCGATCCCGGAAGCCGAAGCCGTCTCAAAGAGATGCGGATTTTTGGCGTCGCGAAACTCGGTACCGAGGAGCGGATGCTCACGTACGTCGGAATAAACGGCGCAGAAGTGATGCCCCTTTGCCGTATAGCTGTCAAACGCATGCGACAGCGAGCGGAGACGGAACAGGTCACCCATCAGCGACGTGAAAATCATCAGCACAGCCGGTAACGCACAGAAATACTTGCCGGCGAGATCTACCGCCGTGAGATAAATCCCGGCGAGCGCCGAAACCGTCACGCCGATCAGCAACAATGTCTCCGGAATGACCCGACGGAACCGCAAAGCGGCAAATCCGCGCACGAGCTGCGGCGCACCGACAAGCGCCGCAAGGAGCAGAATCTGCAGATCAATCAGGTGCAGTGCACCGGGGACACGCGTCAGAAGCAAACGGGACAGCAGTGCGCGCGGGAACGGTGGAATCAGTTCCACCGCGATCGCGAACAGCAGGAAGATCCCGACGGTAATGACACGCGCACGCATCACACGGCGTTTATGCCGCAGTTCCTGCCGCCAGAGTTGATTCTGCTTTTCTTTTGCCGTTTCCGGCACAAGGTCCTGTGAAGCAGCCAAAATCTTATCGGTCATCACGCTGCTCTGCACATCCGCATCAAAGGTGCAGTCTGCAAACGTCGGGCGCGTCCGTCTGCCAAACAGTCCGGAGGACGACTCTTCCCCGGATACGGATACTGTCGCACCGCCCGGGAGTTCCGGCGCCGGAGCGGCTTCCTCCGCAGGATTCGCCGCAGGTGCTTCCTCGTGAGGAAGCGGCGGCAACGTATCCCAGATCGAAGGCTGTGTCATGGCGGGTGTCGAAACGCTGTCGGGAATCGGCATACCGTCCGTCGGGAGGTCGCCGACCGGGACGATCCTCTCCTCCGGTGCATCGTCAAAAATCAACGGTTCCGTAACGGCATCCATGTCTGCCTCGTCGGAAGATGCGAGGGAGGTCGTCACTGTATCCGACGTTTCCGACGGCATCTCTGCGCGAGCGGATTCCGTCATCGGTGCAGTCTCATCGTGCGAAGTGTCCGCATGCGATGTAAAAAGCGGTTCTGAAAATAGACTGTCAAAAGGCGATGCCGGCTTTTCCTGCTGCGCGGGTGCAGAAGGCACCTCGCCCATGCGGAAATCCAAGAATCTGCCGGTCGTGTTGCGCCCCGTCATACCGGGGTCGCCCGGCTGTACCGTCCGGGCATAGGAAGCGCCGGGAGTGCTGCTCTCCGCCGTGGCAGATACAGGCGGTTTTTCGACGCTCGATTGGGTACCGGCTGTTTCGACGGTAGCCGGTTCGGCAACGGTCGGCTCGGTAACAGCCGAATCGGTTTTAGTCGGTTCCGGCGCAGGCGGTTCTGCCGTCAAAGCGCTTTCCTGCACGGGCATGGACAGCGACTCGGTCGCCATTTCTTCGTGCGATGGCGAAACCGGCTCCTGTGCGAGAACGACGGTTTCCCGCGGCTCCGACTCCGACTCCTCCGGCATTTTCTGTCCGGGTACGTCTTCCGAATCGATCACAGCCTCCGCGGATGCCGATGTTTCATCACCCGCCGGCTCCAAAACATCGGCATCCGGAGCGGAATCGTTCGCTATCGGTGCATCATCGATGTCGTGCGCCTCGGTCGGCGCATCGGCGGCAACCGTCTCCTCTGTCCCAGGTTCCGGCGCGGCATCGGGGGACGCTTCAGGAGTCACAGCGGACGTTGGCTCCGTCTGTCCGAGGCTCTCGCGCAGTTTGGAGAGCAGAGATGCGATATAGGCATTATCCTGCTCGGAATTGACATTTTTATCAGCCATTTCGTCCTCCTTTCAGAGAATCAGTATCAGCGGCGGTGTCTCTGCCGCGCAATCTCACACACAAGGATCGCCGTCGCATTGGAAACATTCAGGGAGTTGACAGCCCCATACTGGGGAATGGACAGCACAAAATCGCACTTTTCGCGCACGAGATGTGAAACGCCGCTCCCCTCGTTCCCCACAACGAGTGCAACAGCGCCGGTTAAGTCTGTCCCGTCATACGGCGTACCGTCCATATCGGCGGCGTAAATCCAGAGCCCCGCCTCTTTCAACTGCTCGATCGCGGCGACAAGGTTCGTCACACGTGCCACCGGCAGATGCTCGATCGCCCCGGCACTCGCCTTCGCCACCACAGGCGTCAATCCGACGGAGCGTCGCTTCGGAATGATAATCCCGTGCGCGCCCATGCACTCTGCGGAGCGGATAATCGCCCCGAGGTTATGCGGGTCTTCCACACCATCGCAAATGACGATAAACGGCGGCTCGCCCCGCTCCGCAGAGACAGCGAGAATATCCTCAATCGTCGCGTATGCGCGCTCGGCAACCAAAGCGGCAATCCCCTGATGACGAGCCCCGCCCGTCATCGCATCGAGCCGAACACGATCAACGGACACAATCGGGATCTTCCGCTCGCGAACCTCGGCAAGGAGGGCGCCGATCGATCCGGTATGTTCGCCGCGTTCCGCAAAGACCTTATCGATCGTCTTCCCGCTGGCAAGCAGTTCTCGCAGTTCGTTTCTGCCGCAGACCAAGTTCTCCGGTATTTCGCCCGTCGGTTCCTGCCCCATAGCACCGGGGCGACGGGATCTGACTTCCTTCATGGATCGGTGTCCTCTCATCAAAGGCTGTACCGTCGGATATATGGCGTTTTAACACGCACGATATACCCCGGCACATGAATTTTCATTATATTGTAGCATAAAAGAAAGCAAAAGTACAGAAAAAAATAAAAAGGGCGAGTCAAACTCGCCCTTTTTATGCGCCAAGTCAGTTTCCGCGGCGTGCTGCAAAGCACTCGCTGCAATAAACTGCCTTCCCGGCGGTAGGATTGAAGGGAACCTTGCAAGCCTTTCCGCAGTCAGCGCAGACAGCGTCGAACATCTCACGGGGTGCCTTGCCTGCATTCTTGCGGGCATCGCGGCAGGCCTTGCATCTCTGGGGCTCATTCGCAAAGCCCTTCTCTGCATAAAACTCCTGCTCGCCGGCGGTGAACACAAAGTCGTTACCGCACTCCTTGCACTTGAGAATCTTGTCCTCGTACATTCGCTAGTCCTCACTTAGGTATAATAATTTGCCCCCAGACGGATTTCAACCGACGCCTTTGATTTTTGAAATGCAACGCTCTCCCTTAAGCTACACGGGCATATAAACAAATGAATTACAGCGCTTTGCGAAGTTTCGCAAGGCTCCTCGCGACCGCATTCGTGACCGACTTTTCCTCACGGCGCAGTCGATGCGCAATCTCTCCGGCGGAGTACCCCTCCGCCCACAGGTGGAATACCGAAAGTTCGTAAGCGGAAAGAACCTCGCGCGCTTTACGGTAGAGCAGATTCAGCGATTCCGCCTCCGTCAGACGATCTCCCGGCAACTCTTCTGCCGCGCCGGGAAACAGTTCTTCCACCCGCCCCGTGAGATACAGTTCGTCAAGCGACATCGTCACAGTGGGACGCCGCGGGCGGATGTAACGGGAAATCAAGTGGTTACGGACACAGATTTTGGCATAGAGCCCAAATGTCAGGTTCTCCTGCTGCGTGTCGAATGACAGCGTAGCGCGGTAGAAGGCATAGGAAGCTTCTGCACGAACCTCAAATTCGTCCGCCGTCACCGCAGATGTCACAGAGTGAACCGAAGACGCAATCAACGGTTCATAGGTCGCGAGCAATCGCTCGAGCGCCGCGGAATTACCCGCACGAACCGCCAAAATATCCGAAGCGTCTTTATTCTCACACATCTCCATGCATACGATTCCAATCCTGCATTGAATTCATTATAACATTTACATAAAAAATGTCAAGACAAAAAACGCACTGTTTGTTAATTTTTTGTTAACAACGCGCCCAAAAATTTGAATTAAAGTTACATATAGTAATCAATCTCGCCCGTCAGAACGGCGAGGATTCCGCGCATCACCCGTTCTGCCGGAGTGTTTTCACAATGTCTTTTAATGGCAATTGCCTTCTCTTTCGTCGCGACATTGACGCCCACATCGAGTAAGGCATCGTTATTGGTACCGCGGCTGATATGGAAAGACACGTGATACCGCCCGTCCGGGGTCTCCTCGATCTTTGCATGAAGTACCGTCCCCATCTTTGCAAGGGCGAGATGCCGTGCGGCGGCGATTTCCGCGCGGTTCAGGAGTTCCTTATCCAGCGTGCCACGCAATTCACGAGCCACCATGATGCCGGTCTCGGAAATCATGTAATACTCGACGCCGTCAACGATGTCACAATAGATGTGACCGAGGTCTTTCAGTTCGGAAAAGCACTCAGCGAAATCGAACCCCTCCACACAGCCGCAGTCCATGATTGTGTCGACGATCGCATTGTAAGTCATGGGGTGCTGCATCTCGTCAAGCAGGCACAGGATAAAGACCTTCAGATCCGTCTTATCCCATATCATTTTTTTCTTTTTCATAAACCCTCATAAAAACGGAGAGGAGGGCGACGCCCTCCTCCCGAAATTCAATCCATAAAGAATCTCGTGTATTTTTTGAGTTTCGCGTCGGTAAAGAGCGTATAACCGTAGTAATTGACCGCCAGCCCTTTCAGATAACTCTTATTAACAACGTAGAAATTCTGGTTGAATACCAGCGGGATCACAGGCATATCGCTCACCAACTGCTCTTCTGCGCGATGAAGCAGTGCTGCCCGCTCCTTCAGGTCAGCCGTTTCATACGCCTGCTTCACAAGCGCGTCATAGGCTTCACTCCGGTAACCGGCGAAGTTCCCGACAGCAAACCCTGCGTTTTTATCTTCTGCCCGGTTATAGGCATCCCAGTCAAAACCGTTGCCGTTCATATTGGAAGTCAGGTTGGCAAGCGTCGCGAGAGCATTCGTCGACATCATCTGCCAATCGATACCGATGACATCGAAATCGCGCGTACTGTAGCGCTCCTGAAGTGCCGATACTTTGGTGTAGGTAATGTTCTCTTTTCCGTCCTCTTTCGGTTCCCCTGCCACCGGGAGCAACGCCGCCGAAACGGGTTCCAACTTCACGGTATAGCCGAGGGCTTCCCATTTTGCCTTGACGTATTCCGCGACGGCACGCTGTTCTTCTCTGTCGAGGTAGGTCAAGCGAAATTCGCCGGTCGTGGCGCCGAGCGCCTCAAGTTTTGCTTTTGCGTCCTCAACGGAAAACTCCGCCTTGGAAGAAATGAGGTCACCGCCTTTTTTACGGAAGGACTGCCAGTTCGACGCGGATTTTGCGTTCCAGACACCGGGGGCGACAAGACCCGTCGCCGGGCGCCCGAAGGTAATCAGATCAACGATCGCCTCACGATCCAGTACCTTGGAGAGAATCGTGCGGACCTCAGCGTCGGCAAACAGCGGATTTTCATTATTAAAGACATAGGTGTAGGTGGACATGGCGTCATTCACGACCGCCTTTTTCGCCGCCGCCTTTCGGTCCTCAAGCGTCAAATCCGCCATATAGAAGACGGTCTTTTCTACTTTCTTTGTGATCTTCTGCATGAGAAGATCGTACTGTGCGGCGGTGTTTGCCTCGTCTGTCGATTCCTCGTCCACATTCCATTGTGTACGCAGGAAAGAAGGCAATACGAAGTGGTCCACAGCCTTCCCCGAATCTTCCGGGCGGTGATAACCGTCGTTGCGCGCCAGTGTGAAGAAGCCCTGCGCGCTGTCAAGGTGACGCACGGCAAAGGGACCGTTCGTGTAGCAGGTACTGCTCGTACCGTTCGACCAGTTGTACCGGCTGTCGGGGGCTTCCACCGTATTGTAGTTGACGGGAGCGGTGGCAATATAGGTCAGGTTGCGCAGGAAGGCATCCAGATTCGTCTCCGCATGTTCCAGCGTGATCTGCAGGATGGTGCCATCCTTTTCCGAAACGACACCGAGATCGTCGAGCCCCACACCGGAGCCGCCGTTCTTGATGGCGTACGCATTCTTGATGCCATAAAGAAGCGTCGCCGCCGGATAAGCGTTTGCCGGATTCAGAAGCCGCTTCCACGCATAAATCACATCATCTGCCAGGACACGCGAGCCGCTCGACCAATAACTCTCACGCAGGTCGACCGTCAAGGTCGCCGTCTTCTTGTCATAGCTGTATTTCTTCGCAAGCGCGGGGTGAACATCTCCGTCATCGTCGAGCGAGAACAGCGGTTCGTAGAGCAGGTACATGACAGACAGCACGGAATCATCCGCAAAGTCCGCCGCGGGATCAAACCCATACACACGGTCAGTCAGATAGACACTGATCTCCGCCCCCGCATCCGCTTCCCCGCAGGAAGTCAAACCGAGCGCGCCGCCCAATACCATTGCAGCAAGCAGGAGCAGGCTGACAATCCGTTTCTTCATCGAAAAACCTCCGGTTATTGCCTCGACGGCAGTCATCACATCGCACGACGCACCCGTCAAAAGGGTACGGCGATTCACTATGTCAACCTGTATCATATCATAATTTCTCTTTTGTTGCAAGAGAAAACAACGGAAGGGTTCCAGTTTTAGTTGTGTTGTACAAGGTGACCGTCACCTTTTTGTTTATCTTTGGAAGAATGTCTCTTTTATATTGTATAAAACCAACCGCTGCCGTTCATCATGGAACCGAAACGGAGGTATGTGCTATGAAATTTGAGCAATTCCCGGGATCTGCCTTGCGTACGGATCTCGCGGCGGAGCGGCACCGCGCCGACCTGACGACGCCAGGCGTCGACTATCGGGAGAGCCGCGAGGGCTCCGTCGGTCTGACACGGCTCACCGTCACAAGCGAAGAGGGCGCGCGGGAGATCGGAAAACCGTGCGGCACCTATCTGACGCTTACTTTCCCTGCCCTGTTCGCCATGAACGAGGACGAAGAGCGGCACGGCGCACAGGTACTGACAAGGTGCCTCGCCGAACTCCTGCCGCAAGAGGACGGGCATCCCCTGCTCGTCGCGGGGCTCGGCAATCGCTCCCTGACGGCGGATGCCGTCGGACCCCTCACGGCAGAACGGATCCCCGCGACGGGGCACCTGCGGGACAGCGGCATCTGTGTCCTGACCCCCGGCGTCATGGGACAGAGCGGAACGGAAGCGGGAACACTCATCCGCGGCGTTGTGCGGGAGATCGGTGCACGCGCCGTCATCGTCATTGATGCACTCTGTGCGCGTTCGCCGGAGCGGCTTGCCTGCACTGTCCAGATCGCGAACACAGGGCTGACGCCCGGGAGCGGTATTCGTCTGCCGCGGGCAGCGGTGGATGCGGTGCATATCGGCGTGCCGGTCATCGCCGTCGGGGTTCCGACCATCGTCTCCTCGGCCGCGCTCGTCTACCACGCACTGGAACGGGCGGGTGCCGAGGAGATCCCCGACGCGTTCGCGGAATTGTTCCGTGACGATCATCTCTATGTCTGCCCGAAAAGCATCGACGAGGGGATCGAAAGCGCCGCGCGTCTGCTAGCCCTCGGCATCTGCCGCCTCGGCTGAGTTCTACCCCGTCCTCGCGCCGCATAGGATTTTACAAAAACAGCAAGTGCGGAGGACAAAGCATGACCGAACAAGGTATTTATCGCGACATCGCGGAGCGCACGGGGGGCGACATCTATATCGGTGTCGTGGGACCCGTTCGCACAGGAAAATCCACCTTTATCCGAAGATTCATGGACGAATGTGTCCTCCCTTATATCGAGGACGACTATGACAGGACGCGCACCGTCGACAGTATGCCGCAGGCGGCGTCGGGGCGCACCGTCATGACGGCAGAGCCGAAGTTCATCCCCGACGAATCGGTACGGATCCGGCTCGGCGACACCGCCATGAATGTCAAAATGATCGACTGCGTAGGGTACCTGATCCCGGAGGCGCTCGGGCAGAACGAGAACGGCACGCCCCGCATGGTCAGCACCCCTTGGAGCGATGAGCCCATGCCCTTTGCGGACGCGGCGGAGATGGGCACGCGGAAGGTCATCTGCGAGCACGCGACCATCGGTATGGTCGTCACGACCGACGGCACCATCGGCGAGATCCCGCGTGAGAGTTACCTTGCGGCGGAAGAACGCGTCATCGACGAACTCAAGGAACTCGGCAAGCCCTTTGCCATCATCTTAAACTCCGCCCGCCCCAATTCCGACGAAGCGCGGTCGCTGGCACTCTCACTCGAAGAAAAATACGCGACCCCCGTCGCCCTCGTCAACTGTCTCGAACTCAACGAAACGGATATCCGGCATATCCTGCAGTTACTGCTCGACGAATTCCCCGTCACGGAACTCGTATTCCGTGTACCGGGATGGCTCTCCGTCACCGACCGTCAGCACCCGCTCCGGGAAAGCATTTTCGGCGAAATCTCCGACATCAGTGACGGCATTGTCAAAATGGGGGATATCCCGCGTGCACTCTCGGACGCCAACCGCAAGGAAACGGGGCACACCTTTACCGTCACGGAACTCTCTGCCGGTGACGGGCGCGGCGAGGTCACGCTGACCCTCCCCGCCGAACTCTTCTATTCCGTCCTCGGTGACATGACCGGACTCAGCGTGGAGGACGACGCGTCGCTCCTCTCGCTCATGCGGGATCTGGCGGACTGCAAACGGAACTGGGAAAAGGTCGCCTCGGCGCTCGCCGACGTCGGCGAGAACGGCTACGGCATCGTCATGCCGGCAAAAGACGAAATGCGCCTCGAAGAACCGCGCCTGACCAAACAGCCGGGCGGCTGGGGCGTCAAACTGCGGGCGTCGGCACGCTCCATTCACATGATCCGTGCCAATATCGAGACGGAGATCAATCCCGTCATCGGCACCGAAGAGCAGGCGAAAGAAATGGTCGCCTACCTGAAAGGTGAATTTGAGGAGGACCCGGAGCGGGTCTGGGATTTCAATATGTTCGGCAAGAGCCTCTACGAAATGCTCGGCGAGGGGATCCGGCTCAAAATGCAGAACATGCCGGAAGAATCCCGCACCAAGATGTCGGAGACACTCGAGCGCATCGTCAACGAGGGGAGCGGCGGTCTTATCTGTATCCTGCTCTGACACGTCCGAAAAACAAAAAAGGCGGTGGATCTCCACCGCCTTTTTCAGTGTTCTGCGTCTTTCATCATCTCGCCAAGCAAGGCAAGGAACGTCGGCTCCGCCTCGGCGACGGTACGGTCGTTTGCGAAATAGTAATCATACGGATAGTTTTCCACGAGGTCGTCCGCCGGGTTCCCGTACTTCCCGACTTTCTTCGCCATACGCTCACCCCCGCGGACAAGCAGAGTCTTTGCGGCGCCCCCCGTCAGGCGGACGAATTTCGCGATCTCCTGAGGTTCACGGATATGGACGAACATGATCTCTTCATCACCGGCGAGAAACGAGCGATACTGCTCCGCGAGCCAATGCGAGGGATAGTCGTTATAGGCGATGGTCAGCAGTTTGAGGTCAGACAGAAACTTTCGTGCCCGATCCGTCTTTTCCCCCTGCCAGCCGCAGAGTGCGGCAATCTGCTTGATGGGGGTAATCGAAGATACGTTCCGCACACGGTAACGCGCCTCCGCGATATGGCAGAGCGTGTCCTTCCCGACGCCGCCGGCGCCGTTGATGACAATGGTCAGTTTCATGTCATTCCTCTTTTTGAGACGATTTTCTCTCCCATTATAAAGGCTTTGGGTGCCTTTGTCAATTCTGCTACTGTTTTTTCGTCTGACGGCTTTTCACGGACATTATTCTGTGTTATAATTAAAGAGGAAATCAAAAAACGGAGACCGATACGCGGCTCCGCCCCAAAAACCAACTCATCCGACAGCGGAAAGGAGCACTCCCCATGAAAGAAACCGTATTCGGCACACTCCCTGACGGGCGTATCGTCCGCGAATTCACTCTGGAAAACAAGAATTTCTCCGTCTCCCTCATCTCCTGGGCGGGCGCTATCCGCAAATGCATCGCCTACGGCAGAGACATCATCTGCGGATTTGACACGCTGGAGAACTGCCTCGCGGACGGCAGCCACCAAGGATCGCTCGTCGGCAGATACGCCAACCGCATCGCCGACGGCCGTTTCACTCTGAACGGCAAGGAATATCAGCTCGAAAAGAATGACCGCGGCGGGCGCGTGCATCTGCACGGCGGCGCGCACGGTTACTCGCATCGGCTCTGGGACGTCCTCGCCGCGGGCGACGACTTTGTCACATTCCACATGGACTCCCCCGACGGAGACAGCGGCTACCCCGGACATCTGGTCGTCGACGTGACCTATCGCCTCCTCGAGGACGGGCTGATGATCGACTACACCGCGACCACCGATGCAGACACGCCCGTGAACCTCACCAACCACGGATACTGGAACCTGCTCGGCTGCGGCGGCGGCACGGTCTATGACGCAAAAGTCATGATCAACGCGGACGAATACAGTCCGATCGACCCCGTCACGATGATCCCGACCGGGCACGCTAAGGTGGAAGGAACCGTCTTTGACCTCAGAACCCCCACCCGTCTCGGCGACCGCATCTCCGACACCTTCGGCGGGTACGACCACAATTTCCTGCTCCGCGGCACGCCGACGGAAGAATGCAACGGCAAGCAGTACCCCATCGCCGTCGTCGTCGAGGACGGCGGTCTCCGCATGACAGTCCTGACCGATCAGCCGTGCGTGCAGTTCTATATGGCGAACAACCTGCGCGGAGCCACTCCCTTTAAGGGCGGTGTCAAGCAGGCGATCCATACCGCCTACTGCTTCGAGACGCAGACGGAGCCGGACGGCCCCAACCGCGGCGAAGCCATCCTGCACCCCGACGAAGTGTACCGTCACACCAGCATTTACCGCGTGGAAAAAATCTGATTTCCGGTTCTGCGGAATTGCCGTGACCGGTCTTTGGCAGAGGCGCCTTAGCAGCGGGCGCCTCTGCTTTTTTTACAAAAATCCGGGCGTATTATATGTGCATAGCGTTTTCAAAAACAGGAGCATACGCGAGAAAAAAAGAGAAAACAAGAGTTTGCAGGAACGTAAAATAATTTTTATCGATTTTTTCGCAAAAATGTGTTGACAAGCCGTTATGCCCATGCTATAATGCAAAGGCTTAAACAGGGGAAACCCATACAATATTGGAGGAAACATCATGTCCACTTACATGGCAAACGCGAACACCATCGAGCGTAGATGGTTCGTGATCGACGCGGCTGATAAGCCGCTCGGGCGCATTGCCGTTGCCGCCGCGAACATTCTCCGCGGCAAGCACCGCCCCGAGTACACCCCTCACGTTGACTGCGGGGAATTCGTCATCATCATCAACGCATCCAAAGCAATTCTGACCGGCAAGAAGCTGGATCAGAAGCTCTATCAGCGGCACTCCGGCTACATCGGGGGGCTCAAGACCGAGACTTACCGTCACATGATGGCGACCGACCCCGAGAAGGCCGTCCGCCTCGCTGTCAAGGGGATGCTCCCCCACAACAGCATCGGTGACAAGTCCATCACCCGTCTGAAGGTCTATGCCGGCGCAGAGCATGAGCAGCAGGCGCAGAAGCCCATCGCGGTTGACTAAGGTCGAGAAAGGAAGAAACAGATATGTATACCAGTGCAAAGCCTTATTTCTACGGCACCGGCAGACGTAAAAAGTCTGTTGCGCGCGTTCGCCTTTATCCCGGCACCGGCGTCTTCACGATTAACGGCAAGACGCCCGATGAGTACTTCGGGCTCGATACCCTCAAGCTCATCATCAACCAGCCTTTCGGCGTGACCGAAACCACCGGCAAGTTCGACGTCGTCACTACTGTGCGCGGCGGCGGTATCTCCGGGCAGGCAGGCGCTATCCGCCACGGCATCGCTCGTGCGCTCGTCCTCGCCGACGAAGCCAACAAGCCCCTGCTCAAGAAGGCCGGGCTCCTGACCCGTGACCCTCGTATGAAGGAAAGAAAGAAGTACGGTCTCAAAGCCGCACGTCGCGCTCCGCAGTTCTCCAAGAGATAATCGGAGTTTTCCGCAAAAAGCACCGCTTCGGCGGTGCTTTTTGTTTTTGTCACCGAGGCTTGCACTGCCCTGTCGCGTAAGCGCGCCCCCGCCACGCTCCCCCACAAATATCCGAATACACTTTCCTGATACTCGAAAGCGCAAAAACCAAGATATGCCCGCCGGGAACCCGGCGGGCATGGTATTTGTCGTATATGCTGAGGGGCGCATAGACCGCAAACGTGCCCTCACATCACGGCTTTTTACGTTTCCTGTCAAACGTGACGGTACGGCACAGAATATCCGCAAGGATCAGGATCCCGAGGACAGTCATCAACGGCACAAAGGCACGCGTCACATACGTGTGGACAGACGGCTGTATGACCGACATCACCTCGTCGGGATCCTGCATGACGGATCCGCCCGCCGTGCCGGTGATCCCCGTGAGGAGTGCCGCCCCGTCGTTTTCGAACAGGCGATACTCGGCGATCGGCCCGCCGGAGAAGCCGGTATAAACGTAGTCGTACACGGCGCCGTCGGCATCGGTCACGACGACGGTCATATAGAAGAGGCGGTTCGGATCCTCGGTCTGATAAGCGGCGCGATAGACGGCGCCCAGTTGACGGCACTCGATGCCGTCTCCGGCGCTCCCGCTCTCGATCTCGTCGATGCCGACAACACCCGTCTCCGAAATATAGAGGCGCAAGGTCTGCCCCCCGAGACGGAAGCCGGTCTCGCAGGACAGGTTCATGGTGCCGTCGCTCTGCCCCACGAAAACGGTAATGCTGGTGGAATCCACCTGTTCGTTCAGCGCCTGGCGGAACAGGTTCCGCACAAGGGTCGTGCCGTCCCCGGTCGCATCCTCATAGAGCGGTGTACACCATGTAGCAAAATCGGACATAAACGAAACGACATGCCCCGCCCCCCGCTTCCACTCGGCAATCACCGGGCGGGAATCGTCGCTGAAGACCGCCATCTGCGCGTTTAGCTTCAGGGTACTGCCGATATAACCGTTCAACTGCAAAGACGTGACGGCACCGACGTTATTCAGGACCCCGGTAGAACTGTCTCTGACACGGAGATTAAAGGGTTCCGTATTCACATACTGCGGTTCTTTCGCCTTTTTGGCGAGATCCTCCATGATGCCGGAGAGCTCGTCAAGCTGTTCCGCAGAATTGACAGAGCGATATTCTCCACCACCCTTTTGCGCCATATCGGAAAGAATATCCTGTGCATGGGAGGTGGCGAGGAGCGAGATTGTCGAAAGCGTGATCCCATTATTCCGGAGAGTGGTCGGGAGACTTTCGTAACCGGCATCCGTCGGCTCGCCGTCCGTCAGGAAAACGACATGGAGCGACTGCGCGTCTTTGAATCCCTGCAACAATCCGCGCGCCGCATTCAGCGCTTTGTCGTAGCTGGTATCGAGGTTGGAGGGCTTGCATTCCAGTTGATCGATGGCGGCACAGAGCTCCTCCTTATCCGTCACTTTGACCATTCCCCGATCCCACACCGTCGCGTCGCCGTGGAATGTCACGACCCCGACATAATCCGTCTCCGAAAGGACGCCGATGATTTTCTTCGCCCCCTCGAGTGCGGGCGTAAAGCGATCCACTCCCGTATTCTTCATGGAATAGGAGTCGTCGATGACAATGACCATCGCCACATTGTGATCGGTCTCGTCAAGAGTGACGGTCAGCGGCAGGAGTGATTCCAGCTCTGTATCCGCATACGAAAGGTAGGACTGCTCGGTCGTGCCGGAGGAGGTCAACAGCCCCCGTCCGACGACATTCACATACAGGGAGAGCATCCGATCCGCCCCGACAGGCAGTTCCCGCGCATTGACGTTCAGGAGTGCCACTTCGTCATACTTAAGCAGCGCCTTCATCGTCTCGGGGAAGGTATTCGGCGTACAGACATCTACCAAAGCATACTGATCCTCGATGCGCGAAAGCACCGCCGACGCCTGCGTCCCGTCGCCGTCGACGAGCAGAAGCTTCTCGGTCGGCGTCACACGCGTCCAGGTATACATACGGTTATTTTTGACCACGTGATCCGCCGCCGGGTCTTTCGGAGTGACCTGCGCGCGGAGTTCATGCACGCCGGGTTCCCGCAGTCGCCCGTCCAGCATGTCTTTCGACGGCGTATAGACCTGACTGAACTGGTTCTCGCCGATATTGATGGCGAGATTCAGGCTTTTGATAACGTCGTTCCCGTCATAGAACGTAAGCGTCACCTGCGTCTCGACGGTGCTGTAAATGACCGCCTGCATCGTCAGGCTCTCCCCCTGCCGCAGTACCTGCTTCGGCGAGATGACGAAATCCGTCAGCGCCACTTCGGCATAGCCGGAGGCGGTCACGTCAAAGGGGACGGCATCGAGGCGGATCCCCTGCCCTGTCAGAATCTGTGCCGCATAAAAGGCATTTCCGACCGTCTCGCGACCGTCGGAGAGCAGGATCACGCGCTTGTTGTTCCTGGTGTTCTCCGGGAAGAGGTCGCCCGCGTACCGCAGAGCGCCGGCAATATTGGTGGCATCATAGCGCCCCTCCGACGAGAGTCTCTGTTGCAGATTGGCTTTGGCGACCGCACGATCGGCGGTGAAATCGGTGGTGCCGACGATGCCGTCGGCAAACCATACCGTAGAAAACTCCGTCTGCTCCTCCGCACGGTCAATGAGGTCGGACGCATAGTCAATCATATCGCCGTAGACCGTACTGTCGCTGTCCGACACGTCGATGACGAACACGACGGAAGTCGGTCGCGGCTCCGACGATACCTCGGTGAAGGTCGTGCCGGCGAGCAGAAAAATCGCGACGGTCATGGCGATACCGCGCGCAACAAGAGAGAGGATCCTGCCCACACTCACGCGCTTATTGCGCGGAGTCATGAAATACGGGAGCAGCATCAAAAGCGCCGCGACCGCAAGCAGGGCGAACACCCACGGGCGTTCAAAGGCGATCGTATACTTACACACGGTAATACACCCACCATTCCGCCGTCAGGATCACCAAAAGGGCAATCAGGAGATACAGCCATATCTCCATCGGCTCAGATTTTGTGACAATGCCGTCCGGGAGCGCCACCGCCGCGACAGTTCCGCCGCTCGGATAGAGATCGCTCTCCGCGGCATCCAGTCCGACAAAGGCGTAGTAAGACAGCGTCTGCTCCTCTTCCAGCCCATTTCCGTCAAAGCGCGTCGCCGTAATACGGAACTCATAATCCCCGAGCGCGGCAAATGTATAGGAAGTATTCGCCGCGTCGATGGCATCGACGGGCAAACCGTTACACAGCACCTCGAGGCGCGTACTCCCCGGCGGCATACGGATCTCCGCCGTCGAGCCGATGGTATAGGAGCGGTCGTCCAGCACCTCGGGGCAGGAGAACGTGAGTAGGTTGCGGACAAAGAGAGGATAATCCGAGAGCTGCAGTTCAAACTCCGACCACTTGAGCGTCCACATGACGATCGGGGTAAAATCCCGCTTCCCTGCTGCGACGACGGGCTCGCCCCCGGCGGAAAGCAGGGTGTGATACCCCGAATCCCCCTCGGGCAGAAGAAGCGGCGAATAACTGCTGACCGACACTTCGCTCAGGAGCAGTTTCTCCACTGTGACCGCATATTCCGGGTCTTTTTGTACCGACGCGGAAAGGTAAACTTTCTGCCCGTCCATAACCGTCTTCTCTTCTCCGACGGAGAGCGGGATCCCGTACTCCTGCGCGAAGTCACACGCGGGAGGATTGATCAGCCACACGGCGCCGTCCGTCGGCAGTACCGCCGGAAGGACATGGTAGAATACATAGAGATCGTAGCCACTGTAAGAGACCTTACTTCCTTTCGCAATCCCGTATTTTTCCCGCCCGTCATCGCCCAGATAATCACTGCCGAGCGACACGGGTCTGACAAACGCCCCACTGCTGTTTTCCAGCGCGGTCTGAAAGAACTTCACGTTGGGCGTCCCCGAAGCATAGATGAGTTCCACCCGTTTCTGCGCGGAGGGTGCCGCATACAGGGTATAGGCGTCGTCGCCCGGGAGCGCGTCCGTCCCGGCGGAGGAAATGACCTTCATCTCCGCATAGGTATAGACGGTCGTATCCACTTCGCGAAAATCCACCTGTGTCTGCACGCCGTCACGGCATTCGATCCGTCGCGTGCCCTTCAGGGCGCCGTCCACATACAGCATCGCGGTCAGCGTCGCGTCACCGCCGTAAGACGCCACAGTACCGGTGAAACGAATCTTACCGTACTCCGCCTGCGCCGTCAGTCCGAGCGCCGCGGCGTTCCACTCCGAGTGACGCACATTGACAACGGTAACACCCTCTGTCCCCTCATACTCCACGTCGGTATATAGGCGGATCTCCGCCTCGGTATTCTCTTCCTGCACACGCTCCGCAAGCGCGAGCGCGTCATCAAGGCGACAGCCGCCGAGGCCGCAGGAAAGCGCCTTCATGGCGTCCCGTATCTCGTTTTTATCGTCCGAACGGTAGACGGCATACGATGCGGTATCCCCGGCGACGATAATCGTGACGCGGTGATTCGCGTCCGCCTTCTGCGCAAATTTGTCTATCAACCCGAGCGCGTGGGAAAAACGCGTTTCCCCGTCCGCGCCGACGGCACTCATGCCGGCGGAGGCGTCAATGACGGCAATCTTCTCACCTGTTTTCGGCGCGGGGATTGTCGGACGCGCGAGCATGAAACTGAACAGCACGACTGCGATGAGTTGCAGAATCAGCAAAACCGAATTGCGCAGACTCCAGGGGAACCTGCGCTTCATATAGGCAAGACTGCGGCGCCAGAGGAAGGTGCTGGGCACCGTCTCTTCCCGATACCGCCGCTTCAGAATATAGACCAGGATCAGAATCGGCACGCCGATCAGACCCAAAAGGCCGAGTGGCTGTAAAAAGGTCATTTGATTCTATCCGTTTCGTATCCCTTTTCAAAAAGGATTTTTTCGATGGGCTCGTCTGTCGTGGCAAACACATAGGAGACGCCTCTCGAAGTACAGAACTCCTGCATCTCCCGACGGTAATCTTCCAGCGCCGTCTGATAGGCTTTCAGATGCTTTTTCGAAAGTTTCATGCGCACGTTTCGCGCATCGCCGCGCGAGGACGCCTCCATGTCGATGAGGTGGACGTCGCCCGATAGCGCCCCGGTCATGTTGGGGTGCACCTCCTCGGGGGAAAGCACCTGAATCAGCATGACCTCGCGATGGCGGAACAGGAGGAAATCGACCATGGACTTCCAGTCGCTGTCCGTGAGAAAATCCGAAATCACGACGGTCAGCCCGTCGTCGTACCCGGGATTCGGGTCAGAAAGAACCGCACTGTACAGGTCGCTCTCACCGTAAAAATCAACGTCCTCGAGCAGAAGAGCGGCGTTGGTCGCCGCGCTCTTCCCGAGTACCACGCCCGTGAGGTCCGTCAGGGTCGCCCCGTGGAGCAAATGGAAAGAAACGCGATCCATCGCGCAGGTCGCGAGATACCCGAGCGCCGCCGCGAGACGGAGCGCCGTCAGCGCTTTCTCCGGTTTGCCCGTCGCCATCGAGGCAGAACAGTCGATGATGATACGGTGATGCAGTTGCCGCTCGTCGGTAAAAAGCTTGATAAAGTATTTTTCGAACCGGGCGTAGACGTTCCAGTCGATCCGACGCAGATCATCCCCCGGCACATACTCGCGGAAGTCCGAGAACTCGACCGTGTTCCCGTGTCCGTGCGCTTTCCGGCTCCCACCGAAAAAGCCCGACATGGCGTCCTGCATATACAGTGAAACACGCTCGAGCCGCTCGAAGAACTCTCCGTCCAGTACCTTACGCTTCATGCCCGCTTACTTCTTTTCGGGAGCGGTCGGCGCGGCGGGTTTCGGAGCGGGCGCCGGAGCCGTCTGTACAGGCTTCGCGGCGGGTGCCGCAGGGGTGGGTTTTGCCTCCGGGGCCGTCGCGGCGGGTTTGACCGGTGCCGCGGGGTTCGCACCCGCCGCTGTGGCGGGGGCCCGGTTTGTGGGG
>ERZ1034755.202-NODE-202-length-20392-cov-6.815804_pt1 | contig 20392 bp, 18 predicted proteins | sample MGYA00520596_ERZ1034755 | MGnify/ENA primary metagenome ERZ1034755 (study PRJEB33766, sample SAMN09781701) | gut metagenome | biome: gut microbiome | host: Homo sapiens | place: Madagascar | study: EMG produced TPA metagenomics assembly of the PRJNA485056 data set... | reverse complement strand
CGCTATATATCCACACAGATAAAAGTAGCTGTTAAAGTTAATACAGAACGACTTTACTTTAATTGGCAATTTGGGCGGGATTTAGTAGAAAGAAAAGCGGAAGAGAAGTGGGGAAAAGGAATTGTAGAGTAATTAAGTCTCGATTTACAAAACGAATTTCCTGATGCAGCAGGCTTTTCAGCAAGAAATCTTTGGAATATGAAAAAATGGTATTTGTTCTATTCTTCAAGTGATACGTTTTCAGAACTTGCTCATACTATTGAGAATAATCTTGATTTGAATAGTTTAAAACTGCAACAGGTTGGTGCAGAAATCGGCGTAGATCAAAAACTGCACCAAGCTGGTGCAGAAATAGAATTTCCTGCAATCTTCGGATTTGTACCATGGAGACATCATGTGGAAATAGTAACAAAATGTAAAACAATAGAAGAAGCTCTATTCTATGTAAGAAAAACAATAGAAGAAAGTTGGAGTAGAAGTATACTTGTTGACTGTATCAAAGCTAATTTATATCAATCATCAGGTAATGCACTTACTAATTTTGCGGAAAAGCTTCCAGCCATACAAGGAAAACTCGCGCAGGAAATCGTAAAAGATATTTATGATTTCGGCTTTGTATCACTTCCGGCAGGATATGATGAGGAAGCGTTGGAAGATGCGTTGGAGCAGAATATTACACGCTTCTTGTTAGAACTTGGATCAGGATTTGCCTTTATAGGAAGACAGAAAGAGATTATCGTAGCCGGTAAAACAAGAAAAATAGATATGCTTTTTTATCATATGAAACTTCGTTGTTATGTAGTTGTTGAATTAAAAGCTGTATCATTTGAACCAGAGTTTGCAGGAAAACTTAATTTCTATGTAAATGCGGTTAATGAGTTAATGAAATCGGAATCCGATAATCCCACAATTGGTCTGCTGATATGTAAAGATAAGGATCAGACAGAGGTTCAGTGGGCTTTTCAGGGAATAGAGACTCCTATGGGAGTTGCGACTTACGATAATATTCGTTTACAAGAAATAAAAGCGCAGCTGCCATCAGAGGAAGCTATTCAGAAACGACTAGAACAAGCAGCAGAAGAATATATCTTAAAACTGAAAGAAAAAAATAAATAATTCAGTTAAAGTTGAAGAAAGAAGAATTAAAATAGGCAGCATATCCGGCGTATGGGAAAAGCTTGACAATTTCAGCTTTACGTCTAAAATAATATCATATGAATTTGAATGAGACTGATGCATAAAAGAAATGTATCAGTCTTATCTTATGCAGAGGAGAACCGGAATTTATGAAAAAAAGTGGAACCATGAAAAAAATGCTCACCTATTATAAACCATATATGCGTGTGTTCTGGACAGACATGTTTTTTGCAACGCTCTCTGCGGCGGTTGCCCTGATCATTCCACTGGTCGTGCGGTATGTGACCTACAATCTTGTGTACCGTGAGCCGGCAGAGATTTTGCATCAGGCAGCATACATTGCCATTGGACTGTTTGCGCTGGTGGCGGTTGACTGTTACAGTAAATTCTACATTTGTAATTACGGGCATGTGATGGGAGCGAAAATCGAGTATGACATGCGTGCGGAAATTTTTGCACATTATCAGAAGTTATCATTTTCGTTTTATGATGACCAGAAAGTCGGACAGCTGATGAGCCGTATCACAACCGATCTTTTTGATATCAGTGAACTGATGCATCATGGACCTGAGAACATCATTCTGTCCGTGATCAAAATTGCCGGAGCGCTGATCATTCTTGTGAACATCAGCCCGATGCTCGCAGTTGCAGCTTTTGCAATTCTGCCGTTCATGTTGATCTATGCATTTGTCCTGAATAAAAAAATGCGTCTCGCATTCAAACAGAACCGTGTAAAAATTGCGGACATCAATGCGCAGATCGAGGATAACTTATCCGGTATCCGGGTGGTAAAATCTTTTGCCAACGAAGAGATTGAAAACCGCAAGTTTAAACAAGGCAATGACGGTTTCCTTGCAGCCAAGAAAAACAGCTATTTTTACATGGGAAGTTATCAGGCAGGGCTTGGAGCGTTTACGACACTCATTCAGGTCAGTGTGATCCTGACAGGTACGGTGCTGATCGCAAAAGGCAGTGTGGATGTCAGCGACCTTGTCACATTTATGCTCTATATCAGTGTGTTTACGGATCCGGTCCGCACCCTCATTGATTTCACAGAGCAGTTTCAGAATGGTTATACCGGGTTTGAACGTTTTCAGGAGATCCTCGCCATTCATCCGGATATCGAGGACAAAAAAGATGCAGTGGAACTTAAGGATGTAAAGGGAGATATTACTTTTGAAAATGTTTCATTCCAGTATGAGGAAAACACGGAAAAAGTATTGAACCATATCAGTTTAAATGTTCCGGCGGGGGCTTACATGGCATTAGTCGGTTCCTCCGGCGCAGGAAAAAGTACGCTCTGTTCCCTCATACCACGTTTCTATGACGTGACGGGCGGCGCAGTAAAAATCGATGGAAAAGATGTGCGTGATCTCACCTTAAAGAGTCTGCGCGACCACATCGGCATTGTGCAGCAGGATGTGTATCTTTTTGTTGGAACTGTTTTTGACAATATCCGTTACGGAAAACCGGATGCGACAAGAGAGGAAGTCATCGAGGCAGCGAAAAACGCCAATGCGCATGAGTTTATTATGTCGCTTCCAAATGGTTATGAGACGGACATTGGACAGCGCGGAATCAAGCTTTCCGGCGGACAGAAGCAGCGATTGTCCATCGCAAGGGTTTTCCTTAAAAATCCACCGATCCTTATTTTTGATGAGGCAACCTCCGCACTTGACAATGAGAGTGAAAAAGTAGTACAGGATTCATTGGAGAAGCTTGCAAAAAACCGTACCACATTTGTAATTGCACACAGGCTTTCCACCATCAAAAACGCAGAGAAGATCATTGTTTTATCTGAGGATGGTATCGAAGAATCAGGAACACATGAAGAACTGATGGACAGGAAGGGAACTTACGAAAAGCTTTACAATATGCAGTTCCACAAATAAAATGAAAGCAGCAGAAAAAGAGGAGAATTGATATGCCGGAACTTATCCGTAAAAAAAAGAAAATGTCATCGTTTGAGATGATCGCATTTGGATTTGCAGGTGTGATATTACTTGGAGCAATTATTTTAATGCTTCCGATCTCATCTTCTGCCGGAGTTGTGACACCGTTTGATAAAACTTTATTTACTGCGACATCAGCTGTCTGCGTGACAGGACTTGTGGTCGTGGATACAGGAAGTTACTGGTCGGCGTTTGGTCAGGCAGTGATCTTACTTCTGATCCAGACCGGCGGATTGGGAGTTATTACTGTGGTTGCATCTTTTTCAATGGTATCGGGGAGAAAGATCTCGTTAATGCAGCGGAGCACGATGCAGGATGCAATTTCAGCACCGAAGGTAGGTGGAATTGTCCGGCTTACGAAATTTATTCTACAGGGAACATTTCTGATCGAATTGGTCGGTGCCATTTTCATGCTTCCTGTATTTTGCAAAGACTATGGATGGAAGGGTATCTGGATGTCGGTGTTTCACTCCGTATCTGCTTTTTGCAATGCGGGTTTTGACATACTTGGAACGGCAGGGCAGACATTTCCATCTCTGACAGGATATATTGCCGATCCACTGATCAATCTTGTGATCATGCTTTTGATCGTGATCGGTGGCATCGGATTTCTGACCTGGGATGATTTTTGCACAAACAAATGGAACTTGAAACGTTACCGTCTGCAGAGTAAGATTATCCTCGTTACCACCGCTGTTTTGATTTTACTGCCGGCTATTTTTTTCTTTCTGAGTGATTTCGCCGGATTTTCTATGGGAAAAAGAATACTGGCTTCTCTTTTTCAGTCGGTAACTCTTCGGACGGCAGGCTTTAATACGGCAGATCTTGGTGCAATGAACGATTCTTCTAAAGCAATCATGATTTTGATGATGCTGATCGGTGGATCTCCGGGATCAACGGCAGGAGGTATGAAGACAACAACGATCGCAGTGCTGATACTGAATGCATTTGCAACATTTGGAAGAGAGGCAGAAACAGAGGTTTTTGGAAGAAGATTTGATAACACAGTGGTAAAAAATGCAGCAACGATCGCTATTTTGTATTTCTTTTTGTTTTTCACAGGTGGAATTGCAATCAGTCAGATAGAACATGTTGCATTATCGGATTGCCTTTTTGAAACAGCATCGGCAGTGGGCACGGCAGGACTTACATTAGGGATCACAACGGAGCTTGGACTGGTATCACATCTGATATTGGTTGTTTTGATGTATCTTGGAAGAGTTGGCGGACTGACACTTATATATGCTGCAATTTCAGTAAAAATCCAGAGTGGGGCAAAAAGACCGCTTGATAAAATAACTGTTGGATAAAGGAGAAAATTATAATGAAAAATATTTTGCTTATCGGACTCGGAAGATTTGGAAAGCATGTTGCATACCAGTTGAATGAGCTTGGACATGAAGTGATGGCTGTGGATTCGAATGAAAATCTTGTCAATGAAATTCTTCCGTATGTTACAGACGCACAGATCGGTGACAGTACCAATGAGAATTTCCTGGAGTCGCTTGGAATCAAAAATTATGATATTTGTTTTGTGACGATCGGAGGCAATTTCCAGAATTCCCTGGAGACAACTTCTCTTTTGAAAGAACTTGGCGCTAAAATGGTCATATCGCGTGCAGAGCGGGATGTACAGGCAAAGTTCCTGCTTCGCAACGGAGCAGACGAGGTCATTTATCCGGAAAAACAGATCGCCAACTGGGCAGCAATCCGCTATACGGCAGATCATATCCATGATTATATCGAAGTGGATGATTCACATGCTATTTTTGAGGTGGAGGTGCCGGGAGGATGGATCGGAAAAACGATCGGTGAACTGGATATCCGTAAAAAGTACAGCATCAGTATTCTGGCGATCAAAACAGACGGAAAGATGAATATGGCGATTGGTCCGGATATGGAACTAAGCAGTGAAGATACCCTTTTGGTTCTCGGTACATACAAGGATATGCAGAAGTGTTTTCGGATATAAAAATAAACAGGGTATAAAATAATTATTAAAAATTGCACAAAATTTGCATTTTGTAAAATAATCGAGTAAAATAGGAATGTTCGGGCAGAAAGTGTGATCCGGGCAGACAAAGATAATACAATGTAACCATGATAATCTGCATTTTGCATATTATCAAGACATAAAAAGGAGTGGATTTATTATGACAAAAATTGATATTATTTCCGGTTTCTTAGGAGCAGGAAAAACCACATTTATTAAAAAAATGATCGATGAGGTATTTAAGGGCGAGAAGATCGTTCTGATCGAGAATGAGTTCGGTGAAGTCGGAATCGATGGCGGTTTCTTAAAAGATGCAGGAATTGAGATCACAGAGATGAATTCCGGTTGTATCTGCTGCTCATTAGTAGGTGATTTCGGAAAGAATCTTCACGAAGTGATTGATAAATATCATCCGGACCGCATTCTGATCGAGCCATCCGGTGTCGGTAAGTTATCCGATGTCATGAAGTCTGTGATTGATATCGAGAAAGAGGAAGACGTTAAATTAAACGGACTCGTAACAGTTGTAAATGCTTTAAAAGCGAGCAAGCAGATGAAAGCATTTGGTGAATTTTTCAATAACCAGATTGAATATGCTACAGTTGTTGTGCTGAGCAGAAGCCAGAATGCAACACCTGAGCAGTTAGAACTTTGCGTAAAACAGATCCAGTCACTGAATCCGAAGGCTGCGATCATCACGACTGCATGGGATGCGATCAAAGGCGAACAGATCTTAAAAGTGATCGAGGGAGCAGATTCTCTTGAGATGAAACTGATGGCTGAGCAGCATGCCAAAGAAGAGGCAGCGGAGCATGAGCACGAGCATCACCATCATGACCACGACCATGATCATGAAGACCACGAGCATGAGCATGAGCACGAACATCATCATGAACATGATGAGAACTGCACCTGCGGATGCCACGACCATGAGCATGACCACGATCATGAGGACCATGACCACGAAGATCACGAGCATGAGCATCATCACGACCACGACCATGAACACCATCACGATCATGAAGAGCATGATCACCATCATGAACATGACGAAAACTGCACCTGCGGATGTCATGACCACGATCATCATCACCATCATGCAGATGAAGTGTTTACAAGCTGGGGAAAAGAGACTCCTCACAAATTCACGAAGGAAAAGATTGAGGATGTATTAAAGACACTCTGCGAGACAGATGATTACGGAACAATCCTCCGTGCCAAAGGAATGGTAGAGGATGAGAATGGTTCCTGGATTTACTTTGACATGGTTCCGGGCGAGTATGAACTCCGTGACGGTGAGCCTGACTATACAGGAAGACTTTGTGTGATCGGCTGCAATATTGACGAACACAGATTAGAAGAGTTATTCGGAATTTAATAAGGGAGAATATATATGAACGAAATACCAGTATATTTATTTACCGGTTTTATGGACAGTGGAAAGACCTCCCTCATCAAAGACACCTTATTTGAGCAGGGCTTTGCAAAAGAGGGAAAAAGCCTTGTCATCTGCTGTGAAGACGGCGATGCAGAGTTTACGGATGAAGAACTTGAAAAAAATAATGTAAAACTTGTCATGGTAGACAGTGAGGCAGATTTTACAGAGGACTTTTTGAAAAAAGTAAATACTGAGTACCAGCCGGAGCAGGTATTCTTAGAGTACAACGGAACGTGGCAGATGGGAACGCTCATGGATATGGAACTTCCGAAGCATTGGATGATCGTGCAGCAGCTTGCCACAGTAGACGCAACGACATTCGATATGTATCTTGCAAATATGCGCACGATGATCATGGAACAGCTTTTTTCGGCAGATGTTGTGATCTTCAATCGCTGTGATGACAGCACAGACAAGGGAAAATACCGCAGAAATGTCAAGGCATTAAACCGGAAAGCACAGCTTGTCTATGAGCGTGCGGACGGAACACTTGATGAGAGACCGGAGGAACTGCCATTTGACATTACTGCGGATGAGATTGAAATTTCCGATGCAGATTATGCGATCTGGTATATGGATTGTCAGGACAATCCGAAAAAGTATGAGGGTAAGAAAGTTTCTTTCTTAGCACTTGTATACAATCCGGACAAACTGAAAAAAGGAATTATGGTTCCGGGACGTTTCGCAATGACCTGCTGCGTGGAGGATGTTACCTTTATCGGTTTCAAAACAAAATACGACAGGGAAGATGAAATACCTCACAAATCATGGATCAATATCACAGCAGAAGTGCATGTGGAATTTGCAAAAGAGTACAAGGGAAAAGGACCTGTTCTTTATCCAATCTCAGTGACACCGGCAGAAAAACCGGAAGATGAACTTGTATACTTTTCATAAACATAAAAAAGGTGTTGACAAAGATACGTTAATGTATTAAAGTAACAACATAAAGAAAAACCGTTGAGAAAGAGTAGTAAGTAATCTGTTGATATTACAGAGAGCTGCAGGTGGTGGGATTGCAGTATGGATCATTTTACTGAATGGACTTTCGAGGGTGACCTGAACAACATACATGAAGCATACAGAGCCATGTATCAGCAGTAGGAGTCACCGGGAACCGAACCCGTTATCAATCAGGCGTGTATGATAGTACATGAGAGAGTGGACCGGATGGTCAAGATGAGTGGTACCGCGATAATAAGATTTTATTACCGTCTCAAGCAACAGCTTGAGACGGTTTTTTATGTAATAGGAAACTTCGTTTCCATTACATAAAAAACACTCCGTGAGGATCGCACTGCGGCGGATAAGAAACATGTCGCATATTGCGACCCGCCGCAGGCGGAGAATCTCGCAGGCGAGATTCTTTTTATACTTGCAAACAAAACCGCAATACATGATTCTTATAACTTTCAAAACGGATTTCTTTCAAAAAAACATTCTTAAAATTTGGAGGAAAAAATGATGAAGAGAAAAATGATGGCAGCAGTATTGACAATGGCAATGGCAGCAGCAATGATCGGTGGATGCGGAAACAGCACAGATACATCCAATGCAGGAAACAGCACGAACACAACAGAGAGCAGTGCAGACGCAGCCGATACCGCAAAGGACACTGCACAGGATACTGCGGACAAAACCGTGTACAAAGTTGGGATCGTACAGTATGTAGATGATGCATCCTTAAACCAGATCGAGAAAGCAATTGAAGCAGAGCTGGATGCAAAAGGAGCAGAACTGGGTGTGACATTTGATTATGCAGATTACACCTATAATGGTCAGGCAGATTCCTCTACCTTAAATCAGATCGCAGCAGATCTTGTGGCAGAGGGCGTCGATGTGATCATTCCAATCGCAACGCCGGCAGCAATGATCATGCAGAATGCAACGGAAGATAATCAGATCCCGGTTGTATTTTCCGCAGTGTCAGATCCGGTCGGAGCAGGACTTGTAGCAAGTGCAGAGGCTCCGGGTGCCAATATTACAGGAACATCCGATGCAATTGATGTGGCACAGATCATGGATTTCATTTTGGCAGCGGATCCGGATGCTGCTAAAATAGGATTGCTGTATGATAAGAGTCAGGATTCTTCCGCAAGTGCTATTCAGGCGGCAAAAGATTACTGCGATGAACATGGGATCTCCTATGTAGAAAAAACAGGTACAACAACCGGTGAGATCCAGGCAGCAGCAGATTCCCTGGTAGCAGAAAAAGTAGACGCTATTTTTACACCACAGGACAACACTGTTATGACAGCAGAACTTGCGATTTTTGAAAAATTTGCAGACGCAGGTATCCCTCACTACACAAGTGCAGATTCCTTTGCTTTAAACGGAGCATTCTTGGGATACGGCGTCAACTATGAGACACTCGGAACAAAGACAGCAGACATGGTTGCAGATATTCTTGCAAACGGAGCAGATCCGGCCACAACACCGGTAGAAACATTAGACAGCGGTATCGTAACCGTAAATACAGAGATTGCAGAAAAAGTCGGAATCGATTATTCTATCTTTAAAGATATGTGTTCCGAATTGATCGAGACAGTAACAGCAGAGGAGTTTAATTAAGGTATGGGTTCCATTATTACATTATCAATTGTACAGAGTGCATTAGAACTTGGTTTTATCTATGCACTGGTCGCACTGGCATTATTTATATCCTTCAGTATTTTAAACATTGCGGATCTTTCGACCGATGGATGTTTTACATTGGGATGTGCCGTCTGTGCATCGGTGACGCTTGCAGGTCATCCGATACTGGGATTATTTGCAGCGATGGCAGCTGGTGTCTGCTCCGGTTTTGTGACCGCTTTCTTACAGACAAAAATGGGGATTCAGTCCATTTTGGCGGGAATCATCGTAAACACCGGATTGTATACAATTAATATTGCAGTAATGGGATTCGCTTCCAACATGAACTTATTCAACTGTGAATCCGTTTTTACCTGGGCAAAAACAGCAATCGGTGGAACGTGGTATAAACTGATCGTGGCTGCACTGATCGTTATCATTGTAGGAGTGCTGATCTCTTTCTTTTTAAATACAAGGCTTGGACTTTCCATCCGCGCAACTGGAGATAATCCGGATATGGTAAGAGCCTCCAGTATTAATACAAGTGCCATGATCACGATCGGACTTTGTGTTGCCAATGCCCTGACAGGTCTTTCCGGCGGACTGCTTGCGCAGTATCAGAAATCCTGTGATATCAATCTTGGAACCGGAATGGTAACGATCGCACTCGCCAGCCTGATCATTGGGGAATCTATCATTGGAAAAGGCGGTATGTTACAGCGTGTGACCGGCGTTATTTTAGGAAGCTGCCTATATCGTTTTATCGTGGCAGTTGCCCTGAGATTAAATGTACCGGCAGAGTGTTTAAAACTTGTTTCTGCAATCATTGTAGCCGTGGCAATTGCATTCCCATATCTGAAAAAGCAGATGAATTTTTACCGGCAGAAACGTGCCGCAAAGGCTCAGAACCAGATATACGTTCAGGAGATTATGAAAAATGACAGCGAAGGAGGAGAAAGATAATGGCAGAGAAGAACGCAATGCTTGTGATGCGCGATGTCAGCAAAACTTTTAATCCGGGAACTGTCAATGAAAAATGTGCATTAAAAAATCTGAATCTCACCTTGAAGCAGGGAGATTTTGCAACAATCGTAGGAAGTAACGGAGCCGGAAAATCAACGCTGTTTAATGCGATAACAGGAGCCTTTTTTGCAGACAAAGGACTGATCATGCTGGATGGTGAGGACATTACCTATCAGAAAGAGCATGTCCGCAGTAAAGTGATCGGTCATTTGTTTCAGGATCCATTGAAGGGAACCGCACCACATATGACGATCGAGGAGAATATGGCGCTTGCCTACCTGCGCACGACTACTTCAAAGAATGCCTATTTCAGCCGGATCAAGGCAGCGGACAAGAAAAAATTCAGAGAGCAGCTTGCACTGCTTGACATGGGGTTAGAAGACCGTATGAAGCAGCCGGTCGGACTTTTGTCCGGTGGACAGCGTCAGGCACTCACACTTTTGATGGCAACAATGGTGACTCCTAAAATTTTGCTGCTGGATGAGCACACCGCAGCTTTAGACCCTGCCACCGCAGAGAAAGTACTGAACCTCACAAAAAAGATAGTGTCAGAGCAGAACATCACCTGCCTTATGGTCACGCACAATATGCATCAGGCGCTTGAACTTGGAAACCGTACCCTCATGATGGATTCGGGAAATATTGTGTTGGATGTTTCCGGGGAAGAACGGGAAAAGATGTCAGTGGATGATCTGTTAGAGCAGTTTGCAGTCCGTGCCGGAAAGGCATTGGATAATGACAGAATTCTGTTTTCCAAAGTGGAGGCATAATAATATTGTATAGATGGAAACAAAAAAGAATGGGTTCCATAAATAATCATTATAGTAAAATACTGTAAAACCGAGGAAAAGCCGTTGAAATCTAATGGCTTTTCCTTTATTATATAAAGTAATGCTAAAAAAAAAGTATATTTTCATAGGAGATTTGTGATTAAGAAAAACGATTACAGAGATGAAAAAGGCAGTGAGTATATACAAGGAGGAAAAACATGTATCCAATCGTTAGAAGAGAAAAACTGGCAGACAAGATCTATCTTATGGATGTCAAGGCTCCCCGTGTTGCGCAGTATTGCGAACCGGGACAGTTTGTGATTGTAAAAATTGATGAGGAAGGTGAACGTATTCCGCTTACCATCTGTGATTACGACAGGGAAGAGGGAACGATCACGATCGTATTCCAGACCGTAGGAGCTTCCACAGAGCGTATGGTAAGCTTACAGGAAGGGGATGCTTTTGAAGATTTCGTTGGACCTCTGGGATGCCCATCGGATCTGATCCATGAAGATATCGAAGAATTAAAGAAAAAGAAAATTTTATTTGTTGCAGGTGGTGTCGGTACAGCTCCGGTTTATCCTCAGGTAAAATGGCTGCATGAGCACGGCGTTGACTGTGATGTCATCATGGGTTCACGTAACAAAGATTTACTGATCTTAGAGGATGAGATGAAAAAAGTTGCCACAAATCTTTATGTGACAACGGATGATGGTTCGTATGGTTTCAAAGGAACCGGTACTGCACAGCTGCAGGAACTCTGGGATAATGGAAAGCGTTATGACCACTGTGTGGCGATCGGACCAATGATCATGATGAAATTTGTCTGCAAACTGACAAAAGAATTAGGGATTCCAACCGTTGTTTCCATGAATCCGATCATGGTAGACGGAACCGGAATGTGTGGTGCCTGCCGTCTGGTTGTAGGCGATGAGGTAAAATTTGCATGTGTAGATGGACCGGAGTTCGACGGACATCTGGTTGATTTTGACCAGGCAATGAGAAGACAGGCCCAGTACAAGACCGAAGAGGGAAGAGCCATGCTGAAATTACAGGAAGGTGCAACACATCACGGTGGATGCGGCAATTGTAACAGTTAAAAATCAGAAATTTTGCAGATCAGAGAGAAAACTGTCTGGTCAGTTACATAGAATCAGGAGGAAAAAATGGACGTATTAACTAGAGTTCCGGTTCGTGAGCAGGAGCCAGCCGTTCGTGCAGCGAACTTTGAAGAAGTATGTTTGGGATATAACGAAGAAGAGGCAATGGCAGAAGCTGCCCGCTGCTTAAACTGTAAAAATGCACAGTGTATGAAAGGATGTCCGGTATCCATCAATATTCCGGGATTTATCGCAGAAGTCAAAGAAGGTAATTTTGAGGCTGCTTACCATGTGATCAGCGAGTCTTCCGCACTTCCGGCAGTCTGTGGCCGTGTATGTCCACAGGAGACACAGTGCGAGGGAAAATGTATCCGAGGAATCAAAGGAGAGCCTGTAGCGATCGGTAAATTAGAGCGTTTTGTTGCGGACTGGGCAAGAGAACATGGCATTAAACCGAAAAAGGCAGAAAAGTTAAATGGACATAAAGTAGCAGTGATCGGCTCAGGTCCGGCAGGTCTTACCTGTGCAGGAGATCTTGCAAAGCTTGGTTATGATGTGACGATTTTCGAAGCATTGCATCAGGCAGGCGGTGTTTTGGTTTACGGTATCCCTGAATTCCGTCTTCCAAAGCAGAAAGTTGTTGCCGCTGAAGTGGAAAACGTGAAAGCATTGGGGGTTAAGATCGAGACCAACGTTGTCATCGGTAAATCCGTTACAATCGATGAGTTGATGGACAACGAGGGCTTTGAAGCAGTCTTCATTGGATCCGGTGCAGGACTCCCAAGATTTATGGGTATTCCGGGCGAACAGGCAATGGGTGTATTCTCAGCCAATGAATATTTAACAAGAAATAACCTTATGAAAGCTTTTCTGGACAATTACGACACACCGATCAAAGCAGGTAAGAAAGTCATCGTAGTAGGTGGTGGTAATGTGGCAATGGACGCTGCCAGAACAGCAAGAAGACTGGGTGCAGAGGTACATATCGTATATCGTCGTGGTGAGGAAGAACTTCCGGCCCGTAAAGAGGAAGTACATCACGCAAAAGAAGAAGGTATCATCTTTGATCTTCTCCAGAATCCAACCGAATTATTAGTGGATGAAAACGGTTGTGTAAAGGGTGCAAAAGTGATCAAAATGGAACTTGGTGAACCGGATGCTTCCGGAAGAAGAAGTCCGATTGAAATTCCGGGCTCTGAATATGAGATCGAGGCAGATACTGTGATCATGTCACTTGGTACTTCTCCAAATCCTCTGATCTCATCCACTACAAAAGGTCTTGATATCAACCGCAGAAAATGTATTATTGCGGAAGAAGAGACCGGTGCAACTTCCAAAGAAGGTGTTTATGCCGGTGGTGACGCTGTGACAGGTGCAGCAACTGTTATCCTTGCGATGGGTGCCGGTAAAGCAGCAGCTAAGGGTATTCACGAATATCTCAGCAACAAATAAAAACAGACAGGACAGGGCAGGTGCTGAATGGGTCATACATTTGGCACCTGTTTTTTTCTGTAAGTATTCCAAAGAAACCCCAAAGTTTTATTAATATTTTATGAAGAGGGTAGCAAAATTACAGGGTTTATGTATATAATAGAACACGCTACGCAAGAAAGAAATACGAGAGAGGTTACCGATAGATGAAGGAGCAGAATCAGCGCCAGATACAGAATCAGACAGAATTAGACGAAAGAAGACTGAGACAGAAAAAGCTTGTACGGAAAAGAAAAATCGTTTTGAGTGTAATGCTTTTGACATCTTTTTTACTGGGATGTGTCTGTGGAAGATATTTTCCTGAGATCGAACTTGGAAAAACAGAAGAAGTGCTGGCATCAGCGCAGGATAACTCCGATGAAGAGAAAAAAGAAAATCAAATTACAAATGACGTAGATAATGGAACAACAGCAGATGGAACGGAAAAAGTGGAACAGTCTGCTACAGAAACTGTCGAAGAACCGGCAGACAGCGAAGAAACGAACGATCCGTTCGCGGAGATTCCACAGGTTGTGTTATCAAAACCGGTAGATTATTCCTTGAATCAGGCAATCAGACAGTTAGAACAGATGGAAGCGTCAGATGAACGCTACGCACAGATCGTGGAAAATGCAGAGAAATATCCGGAAAAATTACTGATCAATTTGGCAAATAATCCGGAAATGATCGCATTTGTAGCTGATTACAAAGGGAACACAAGGGATTATGATAAAGCAGAACTGACAGAGAAAGAGTTACAGGAAGAATATCCGCTCTTTTTACAGTGGGATAAACGCTGGGGCTGCCTTGCATATGGGGATGACAGCAATGTTGCGATCAGCGGATGCGGTCCGACAACACTGGCGATGGCAGTAGTTGCGCTGACTGGAAACGAGGAGGCAACTCCGGCTGCAATCGCAAAATTTGCCATGAAGGAAGGATATTATATGTCCGGCACAGGAACGATGTGGTCGCTTATGACAGAGGGGGCGGCAGCTTACGGTGTCCGCTCCGAGCAGATCAATATCAGCCAGATTGAGATCAAACAGCACTTAGATCAGGGAGACATCGTGATCTGCTCTGTGCGGCAGGGAGATTTCACTACAGGGGGACATTTTATCCTGCTCTATGATTATGATGATGAGGGATTTTCCATTAACGATCCGTTTTCTTTATACCGCAGTGGTCAGAAATGGGACTATGGAAAAATCAGAAGCCAGATCAAAGCTGTCTGGGCATTAAAAGCAAAATAAAGAACAGTTAGCGATTGTTCAAATAGTTTAACAAAAAACAGGGCATACTAAAGCATCATAAAGTGAGATGGAGAGATGCAGAATGTGCCAGAATATGAGTGGGCTGTCCACTGCTGAAGTGGAATTTCGGAAAAAAGCAGGGTTGTCGAATGAAAGCGTAGATTCTTCCACAAAGACAGTGGCACAGATCATCCGCTCAAATGTTGTAACTTATTATAATCTTATTTTTTTGATCATTACGATTCTTCTGATCGTAGTGGGATCTTTTCGGGATCTTACTTTTTTACCTATTATTATTGCAAATATGTTGATCGGGATCATCCAGGAGCTGCGTTCCAAAAAGATTCTGGATGATCTTACGATATTAAACACACCGAAAATCACGGTCCGGCGCAACGGAAGTGATCAGGAGGTTTTGGCGGATGAACTGGTGCAGGATGATGTGATAACGCTTTCAGCAGGTGGACAGATCCCGGCGGACGCACTGGTGTTATCCGGCAATATCACAGTCAACGAGGCTTTGATCACAGGGGAGGCCGATGAGATTGTAAAAAAAGAGGGAGATTCCCTTTTTTCGGGAAGTTTTGTGATATCAGGAGAGTGCACGGCAAAACTGGAAAAAGTGGGAAAAGATTCTTATATTTCAGGACTGATGTTACAGGCGACGCAGACAAAAGAGGGCGAGCAGTCGGAGATGATCCGGGCGTTGAACCGCCTTGTGCAGACCGTGGGCGTGATCATCTTGCCGATCGGGGCGATCCTGTTTTTACAGCAGTACTTTTTTTCCGGGGCGACGATGAAAGATAGTGTGACGGGCATGGTGGCGGCCATTCTCGGAATGATCCCGGAAGGTCTGTACCTTCTTGCAAGTGTGGCGATGGTGGTGTCGGTGATGAGGCTTGGAAAACAAAAGGTACTGATCCATGACATGAAATGTATCGAGACACTGGCGCGGGTAAATGTACTGTGCGTGGATAAGACCGGAACCATTACCGTGCCGGAAATGGAAGTGGCACAGTTTATCCTTGCAAAAGACCAGAACCTTGCAGCCGAAGAGGAAAAAAATAAAGTTGCAAAAACGATCTCTGACTGTGTCCGTGCCCTGCCGTGCGACAATGCAACGATGGAGGCATTGCAGCAGTATTTTACGGAGCCGTTGGAAAACAGTGCAGAAAAAATCGTCCCATTTTCGTCTGCCACAAAATACAGTGGAGTGGTTCTGGCAGGAAAAGCTTACGTGGTCGGCGCACCGGAATTTGTGCTGCGGCAGGATTATACGGCTGTTCAGGGAACGATCGAAGTATTTCTGGAAAAGGGATATCGTGTGCTTGTATTTGCAGAGTATGAGGGGAATCTGGATGGAAAAGAACTGACAGAAAATGCAAGTCCCATTGCATTTATCCTGCTCAACAATGCGATCCGGGAGGGGGCAATGGATACGTTCCGTTACTTTTCCAAGCGGGGAGTGGAAGTGAAAGTGATCTCCGGGGACAATCCGGTCACGGTATCGGAGATCGCAAAGAAAGCGGGAATCCGCCATGCGGAAAAACAGGTGGACGCAGCAACGTTGAAAACAGCGGATGCAGTGCGGAAGGCAGCAAAAAAATACACGGTGTTCGGCAGGGTGACACCGGAGCAGAAACGTCTTCTGGTGCAGGCATTAAAAGAGCAGGGAAAGACCGTGGCAATGACCGGAGACGGTGTGAACGATATTCTTGCGTTAAAAGATGCAGACTGCAGCATTGCGATGGCATCAGGCAGTGAGGCGGCTTCGCATGTGGCACAGCTTGTGCTGCTCGATAACGATTTCAATAAAATGCCGGCGGTTGTCATGGAAGGGCGGCGGGTGGTGAACAACATCGGGCGCACTGCCAGCCTTTATCTGGTCAAGAACATTTTCTCCATGCTCTTAGCCGTATTTTCCATGCTGTTTCTGATCGATTATCCGCTGGAGCCATCGCAGGTGTCGCTCATCAGTGTTTTTACGATCGGGATTCCGTCATTTTTTCTGGCGCTGGAGCAGAACCGGAATCAGATCCATGGGCATTTTCTTACCAATGTCCTGATCCAGGCGCTTCCGGCTGGGATTACAGATTTTATCGTGGTGAGCGGTCTGGTGATTTTCTGCAGGGAGTTCGGAGTGGAAAAAGAGTGCGTTTCCACGTCGTGCACGATCCTGATTGCAGTTGTCGGCTTCATGATCCTTTATCATATAGCAAAACCGATGACAACACCGCATGCGATCCTGATCGCAGCGATGGTCATCGGCTGGTTATTTTGTATGCTGTTTTTCAGTGAACTGTTTGCGATCACGGCCGTCACAGGAAAATGTGCAATGCTCATGATCGTGTTCGCAGTCATCACGGAGCCGGTGTTCCGGTATCTGATACAGCTTGTGGAGGCTGTTCAGAAGTGGGGTGGAAAACTAAAATTTTAGTCAGGTGAACCGGCATGTTTTTTCCGGCTCTGTTTTTCCCAGATAAAATATGTCACGATCAGAAGGATTCCGGTGATCAGCCATGTGATCGGGCTTGCCAGACGGACTGCCCAGTAACCGAACGGATTTAAGGTGACGGCGATCACGATAATACGGCACACCATTTCCACAACACCGCTTAACATTGGAACAAGTCCGCGGTTTAAGCCCTGCAGGGCGTTCCGGTAAAGGAAAATCCATGCGAGCGGCAGCATGAAGAAACTGATGGTGTTCAGATACTGCATGGCATAGTCAAAAATTTCTTCAGAAGGATTGCTCACAAACCAGCTCACAATAAAACGTCCGCCGAATACGCAGATGGCAGAGGCAGCAAGCGAGATAAAAATGCAGATGAAAAATCCTTTGCGCATTCCCTCGTAGATACGTTTGTATTTTCCTGCGCCGAGGTTCTGACCGCAGTAGGTGGCAATCGCAGTGCCGAGTGTCGGCATGGTCTGGGTGGAGAGGTTTTCCACTTTGGAGGCGGCAGTGAAGGCAGCCACAACACTGGAACCGAAAATATTGACTGCGCCCTGCAGAATCATGGTTCCGATAGCGGTGATGGAATAGTTGAGCGCCATCGGAATACCGATGGAAAGCATATTGAACACACCGTATCCGTCGAGGTAGTAATCTTCCCGGCTGGTTTTTAAAATATCGAATTTGCGGAACATATAAATAAAGCAAAGCAGTGCGGAGACACCCTGCGCAATGATCGTTGCATAGGCAGCGCCTGCGGTTCCGAGTTTTACGACGACGATCAAAAACAGGTCGAGCACAATATTTAAAAAGGAAGAGAGAATCAGGAAATACAGCGGTGTTTTGCTGTCGCCGATCCCTCTTAAAATACCGGAGGCAACGTTGTAGGACATCGTGAGCAGGATACCTGCGAAAATGACTTTAATATAAGAGTCTGCGAGTCCTAAGATATTGTCCGGTGTTTTCATTAAAATAAGAAACTGTCTGGAAGCTGCCACCGTAGGGATAGTCAGAAGTAACGATACAATCGCAGTCAGTATCAGGGAGAGTGCGACATAATGCTTTAACAGCTTGAAATCTTTTGCACCGAAGGCGTGGGAGACCATAACGCCAAATCCCTGCGCAATACCATTTGCAAATCCTAATACAAGGAACATCAGACATCCGGTAGAGCCTACCGCAGCCAGAGCATCTTCACCAAGATACTGCCCGACAATGATCGTATCCACCATGTTATAAAACTGCTGAAAAATATTTCCCAGTAAAACCGGAACGGAAAAAAGTAAGATCATTCTGAGCGGGCTTCCCGTTGTCATGTCTTTTGTCATAGTCTGTACTCCTTGATTTATAAAATAGTTAAAAATCTGTCCGTGTTTTTTAGCCTCAACACGCATATTATTTGCGTTTCAGCAACTTAGTATAAGGCATGGACCGCAAAAAGACAATGTTTATTTTTGCGAAAAAATATAATTTTTTTGTTTTCGCAAAAGAAAAGATTTTTTCGTGGGAAACTGTTATAATAAGAAAGCAATTATTTGCAAGTCACAGTAAAATCACGGAGTAAAATAATGCAGACAAACCTCGAATACTACAAAATTTTTTATTATGTATCCAAATACAACAGTATCTCCCTCGCAGCAGAGGCGCTCTCCATCTCACAGCCGGCAGTCAGCCAGGCAGTCAAGCATTTAGAAAGTGATCTTTCCTGCGCTCTCTTTGTGCGGACATCCAAAGGCGTGCGCTTGACAAAAGAAGGCGGACTGCTTGCAGAATATGTGAGAAAAGGATATGAGACAATCCTCACCGGGGAGAAAAAACTCTCGGAGATGTTAAACTTAGATGCCGGAGAAATCTGTGTGGGTGCCAGTGACATGACATTGCAGTTTTATCTGCTTCCTTATCTGGAGACGTTCCATGATGCATTTCCGCAGATCAAAGTGACTGTGACGAATGCCCCGACACCGGAGACGTTGAAACATTTGCAGGACGGAAAAATTGATTTTGGGATCATCAGTACCCCGGTGAACAACAAATACGATTTTAAAATGACGCCTGTGCGCAAAATCCAGGATGTCTTTGTGGCGGGAAAAAAGTTTGAGTACTTAAAGGGTGGAAAATTAAGCTATAAAGAGCTTGAAAATCTTCCGGTGATGTGCTTAGAGGGCAGCACTTCCACAAGAAAATATGTGGAGGATTATCTGGCAGAGCGCGGCACATTTGTCCGGCCGGAATTTGAACTTGCGACAAGTGACATGCTCATCCAGTTTGCAGTGCGCAACCTCGGTGTTGCCAGTGTTGTGTCGGATTTCGCAGAAAAATACATTGAAAATGGGGAATTATTCGTATTGAAATTTGACAGGGCGATACCGGAACGCGAGTTTTGCATTGTCTCAAACGAGCGTGCGCCGATGTCGGCAGCAGCGGAAAAACTATACGATTTTCTGCTTGTTCCGTAGTGAAAATGTCAGAAAAAGTTCATCAATTCTTTATCAATCTTAATAGAATATTAATGGGATTACGGGCAGGAATATGATAAATTTATATGCAGGATCAGGATATTTAGGGGGAAACGTAAATGATGCGTTTATTATCGATCGGGATAGACTGTGTCTCGTCTGCTATTTTTGTGATTCCTGCTTTGGCTATTTTGCAGTGTACAATCTACAGGAAATGGGAATTTAAACCATTTTGTGTAAAACTGATATTTGCATTTTATGCGATTGCAATGTTTTCAGTTGTGGGTGTCCCTGCGGTTGGGACATTTCAGATAGATTTTGGTCTGAATCTGATACCGTTTGTAGACATTGTAAATAGTCCGTTTGCATATATGAAAAATACGATTTTGAATATCATTTTATTTATACCGATGGGATTTTTTGTACCTGCGGTCTGGAAGAATTTCCGGTCTTTCAAAACCATGTTTTTCATGGGACTCGCGGTATCACTGGGGATTGAACTATTACAGATATTTACATTCAGGCTTACGGATATTGATGATCTGATCACCAATACGGCAGGAACTGTGATAGGATATGAAATAAGCAGAAAATTCTTTTTTACGTTCTCTTTAAAAACAGAGGAATCGAAAGAAAGTTTAGTACGATATGAACCTGTCCTGATTCTTGCGGTTATGCTTTTGATTTCAATGTTTCTGAAACCGATGGTGTCTGATGGCATATGGAATATTGTGTTATCTGTTCCGTGGTGGGGAAAATAAGGAGATATAA
>ERZ1034755.199-NODE-199-length-20669-cov-11.769526_pt1 | contig 20669 bp, 15 predicted proteins | sample MGYA00520596_ERZ1034755 | MGnify/ENA primary metagenome ERZ1034755 (study PRJEB33766, sample SAMN09781701) | gut metagenome | biome: gut microbiome | host: Homo sapiens | place: Madagascar | study: EMG produced TPA metagenomics assembly of the PRJNA485056 data... | reverse complement strand
ACAGCAGAAATGGCGCAATGAGATCATGGAAGACTGGGGCAAAAGATGGAATTGGCTGAAGTAAGAAAGATTAAAACAGAGGCGAGATTATCTCATAGAAAAAGAAAAGTTTGCGAAGGCTCCAACCTGGGACAGGGTGCAGACCCATCTAAGTTGACACTGAAAGACAACCCTGAGCTTCTCGAAGAAATAGAGGCTTAGGTTCGTGAGGCTCTTGCCAACGCAGAATAAGTATGGTGTATTCTACCATCATGAAAGAGACATAGCGCTCATGATGGGAGCCTTATAAAACATAAGAATCCCCGACAGCAGGAAGCGATATCCTTGCTGTCGGGGATTTCTTATTTTCATTTACTATTCATCGAATACGATAGGAAAAACATTGCTTACCTGCTTCTATACGCAGCACACAGACTCCTGTTCCTACTCCTTGTAAGGAGATGACGGCGTGGTTGCCATCGGCAGATGTCGTCTGCTGGAGCAATCGACCAGCCACATCATATAGACGCAAAGACTTCAAGTCTTGCCCAGAGACAAAGAGACTGTTACCCTCACGGCAGATAGTGAAAGAAGGTTGAGTCGTGATTACAGCACCGATAGACGTGGGCGCAGTTTGTGAGAGCGTAAGGGTACTACCTTTACGCTGTAAGTAATAGGTGGTCAGAGGATTACACAAATCCACCTCCTGTCCGCCTATCTCGCCCATCACCATCACGCGATAGGTATGTCCATCTTCCCAAGGTAGGTCGCTCTTGCGCAGCCAATTGCTATAAAGAGGTACTGGCACAGAAGAAGAAACAGAAACCCAGTCATTGATACCCTTGACCTGTATCTTTTCGTGAGTCATCAGATCTTCGCAAGACATAGATACGTTGCCTTCATAGTTACGACCTTCGGATGTGCGCAGCATGACAGCAATTTTGAAGATTGACATTTGCGACACATCGATGCTGCTCGATTCTATCTTGCTATTCGAGTCATCAGCAAAAAAGACTTCAACCTGGTCCATGAGAGGCTTTTCCTGTGCCTTGACAACTTCGATGTAAGCCGCCTCCTTATCGTGAATCAGGTTGACAGGATAATCCTGCGTCTCTGCAGCATCACCCGTCAGAGAGAGTTGCACCTCATAACGTCCAGGAACGATGCTGCTTGGCAAAGTAAGGAGTATGGGTATCTCTGCTTCTGTGAAGCCCTCTATCTCGGTCAACTCATCCACACGAGTATTGAGCACTACCGCCTTGCTTTCGTCGAGCAACTGCACCCTCAGATAACAGTCGCGAGGCACACCATTCAGGTTTTTCAACGTAAAAAAGGTCAATACCTTTCCACCCTGCTCTGCTTGACCTGAGAGCCTGGGCTGCGACATCAACTGAAAAACAACATCAGTAGAACATATTTCAGAGATGCGACCTCGTCCATCAGATAGTTCCACCTCTATGATGGGAGCCTTCTTCATCGCGAAGAATTCATCCCACGAACCATCCTCTCGTTGAGCTACACATACAGGGACCAACCGATAATAACCATTTCCCAAACCTGTAAGTTTCATTTTTACAGACTGAACTTGATTGACAAGATAATCGCTTCCCATAAACCCAGCATCGCTTCCACCATAGAGTCGTTGAGTAAAACCACCTATAGCGTGATCGTCGGTATAAGCCACCTGTCGGCATGTACCCTCAGCATCATAAACAGCTATGCCCACATCACCCTTGAAAAGCTTACCCTTATTGACAAAAGAGTTCATCTCGATGGTCAACGACTGAGAAACAAGGAAGCTTTTATCTTCTGCATCCTTTAGAAGAACAGCCCCACCCTCATTAAACATCAACTGAGGAGATGACTCCAAAAGTCCACGCTCTATTGCGGGATATTTGCCATTATTGGGATGTGCCAAGATGGCCATAATAGCCCGATTGAAGGCCAAGGGCTTGCCTTGGAACTCGCTTCCCGTCTGTGAGAGGCTAAGATTGGTGAGCGAATAGTAGGCATCGCCCTGTCCATCCCATCCAAAATTCATGTGGAAAAGACCATTCTCATCAAACCCATCAGTTACCCAAGCATGACCTGAAGCATTACCTGCAGGACGACCTTCCAGATAAACAGGACAACCATTAAGTAATTCCTGCCGCAAGATCTGCGCAAAACGAGTCGGACCTTCGACAGCCTTGGTGACATAAGCCGCAGTATAGTCGAAATTTTTCTGAAGAGCCTGATACGCAAAAATACCTTGTGTACCACTTGAAGCTGGGGTGTACTGCATGAAGGAAGCTACCCCCACATCGTTCATCAATAAGGCTACAGCATCCTCTTGCTCCTTTGTCGCAGATACAGGATAATTATAATCGGGCAGCATATTCGCCCAATCGTAGTGCGACTGACTAAAGTCTGCACTCTTCATCGTATTATAATAGGTGACGCGATATTCGTTTTTACCACTCCCCTGAGCAGGCCATTGATAGTAATACATCATCTGGGCCACCGCTGTTGCCACACACCCACTATAGGGATAACCCGTCTGGGCATTAAACGGATGCGACTGTCCCCACTTGCTTTTCAACAAGGGAGATACGGTCTTCGAGAACAACCCCGAACGGGCTTTTCTCTGCACCATCACCCGCCCTTCTTTCAGCACATCATACGTTTGGCGATAAGCCTCCAGGAGTAGCTTTACACCAGGATTAGCCTGTAGTGTATCGAGGGTTCCCTCGGTGCTATAGGCCAACACATCGCCCATATCATCGTCACCAGCAACAACGACAAAACCTTTGCCCTGTGCATCGTTATAAATATAATAAGGTGCCAAGGCTACAGGGCGAAGTCCCTTTGCCCGCGCTTGAGCCTTCACGTCGCGAGACAGGGTGATGTACTTCTTGGCTATCTCTACAGCTTGTTTCGGATAGACATCTTTGCCATAAGCAGCTTGGCAGACGGCTACTAACATCCACACGACCAGCGAGCATATCACTGTCAGGGAGCAGCCATCAGCCAAGGAGTAGTGTTTATTCAACATATTTCTATTACGTATTCTTCGAATTATAGGAAAGCAATGGTCAGACCAGCCATCACGATGCTGACCATTGACATAAGTTTGATAAGAATGTTGAGCGACGGACCGGAAGTGTCCTTGAACGGGTCGCCTACGGTATCGCCCACAATAGTCGCCTTGTGGTTCTCGCTGCCCTTTCCTTCAAAGCTTCCCTCTTCTATCATCTTCTTGGCATTGTCCCATGCGCCTCCCGAATTGGACATGAACACAGCAAGGGTAAAGCCTGCTGCCAGACCGCCGGTGAGAAGTCCGAGAACTCCAGCCACACCCAACACAAGACCCACAACGATAGGAATAATGATGGCGAGCAAAGAAGGGATGATCATCTCGCGTTGTGCGCTACGGGTACTTATCTCCACACATCGACCATAGTCAGGCGTAGCTTTGCCTTCGAGTATTCCCTTGATCTCACGGAACTGCCGGCGAACCTCCTGAACCATCGATTCTGCAGCACGGCCTACTGCTCCCATGGTCAAGCCACAGAACAGGAATGCTGCCATGGCTCCGAGGAATGCTCCAACTAAAACCTTAGGATTGATGAGGTTTACCTGGAAGAAGTTGATGAAATCTATTGTTGTTGCATTCGAAGGATCGAAGACATTGCCTGCTGCGTCTACATACTGTTTTCCGTTCTCTACGGCACGTATCATGGCTATCTTGATCTCCTCGATGTAGGATGCAAGAAGGGCAAGAGCCGTCAGAGCTGCCGAACCGATGGCAAAGCCCTTGCCTGTGGCAGCTGTCGTATTGCCCAGGGCATCGAGCGCATCAGTACGCTCACGAACCTCCTTGCCCAATCCGCTCATCTCAGCATTTCCGCCAGCATTGTCGGCAATAGGTCCATAGGCATCTGTGGCAAGTGTAATGCCGAGAGTCGACAGCATGCCCACTGCCGCGATGCCGATGCCATAAAGGCCGGTACTGATAGATTTGGCCGACAGCGACATATCGAAACCATTGGCACAAAGATAACTCAGCATGATGGCTACAGAGATGGTGACAACGGGAATCATGGTGGAAATCATTCCCGTGCCTATACCTTTTATAATAACTGTGGCAGGGCCTGTCTGCGATGCCTCGGCTATCTTCTGTGTTGGCTTATAACTCTGAGAGGTGTAATATTCTGTTGCCTGTCCGATGATGACTCCAGCCACAAGACCGCTGATGACAGAGAAAGAAAGGCCGAGCCAGTTCTCTATACCCAACAGATAGAGAATGGCGAATGTGGCAACGGCTATAAGTGCCGCGCTAACATTGGTGCCAAGTCCCAACGAGTGGAGAAGCTCTTTCATGGAAGCGCCTTCCTTGGTACGAACCAAGAAGATGCCGATGAGAGACAGGAAGATGCCGATGGCTGCGATAACCATAGGTGCAATGACGGCACGCAGCTGTATATCGCCATTCATGGCAAAAGCCGTGGCTCCCAAGGCGGCTGTCGACAATATCGAACCGCAATAGCTCTCGTAGAGGTCGGCTCCCATTCCTGCCACATCGCCCACATTGTCGCCCACATTGTCGGCTATGGTAGCTGGATTGCGAGGATCGTCTTCAGGAATATTCGCCTCTACCTTGCCCACGAGGTCGGCTCCCACATCGGCAGCCTTGGTATAAATTCCTCCTCCCACACGGGCAAAGAGAGCCTGGGTGGAGGCACCCATGCCAAAGGTCAGCATGGTGGTGGTAATGGTGACAAGGGCTGTTGCCTCTCCTTCGTACACCGCATTAAGAACAATAAACCAGATGGCAATATCGAGCAAACCGAGTCCCACCACCACGAGTCCCATCACGGCACCGCTCCGGAAGGCTATCTTCAGACCTTTGTCCAGTCCGGTGCGTGCACCATGGGCTGTACGGGCAGAAGCATAAGTAGCGGTCTTCATGCCAAAGAATCCTGCCAAACCAGAGAAGAGTCCGCCGGTGAGGAAGGCAAAGGGCACCCATGGATTCTGCACCTTCAGCACATAAGCCATGAAGGCGAAAACAATGGCGAGAACGACGAAGACGGCCGTCACCACCTTGTACTGCTGCTTGAGGTAAGCCATGGCACCCTTTCTTACATGCTCTGCGATTTCTTTCATTCTGTCTGTACCCTCATCCTCCTTCATCATGGTGCGGAAGAAGAACCATGCCATTCCCAATGCCACAACGCTGGCTATTGGAATGAGCCAAAATACTAATGGAATGCTGTTCATAATGCTATATTTATTGGTTAGTAATAATTCCATTTATTCGTTAGTGTATAACGATGGTGCAAATATAATAAATTTATTAATACGAAAGAGGAAAAACTGAATATTTATTTAATAAGCCCTCGAATTTAATGTATTTCGCATGGGTGTAGTGGGAGAAAATAATAAATATGTCTACTCTTTGTGTTAAATGATATTTGATAGTAATCATATTGACATTTGATAGTAATCAAAAATACGTTTGATAGGAAGCATAGATATCTTTGTTAGAAAGCATAGATTGCTCGAAATCTTTTTACTTTCCAATATCCCCCCTAAGGCTACCAATACGTTCCAAATATCCAGTTTTCTTAAGAAAGGCTATCTCACGTTTGGCGGTAGCATCGGAAAGATTAGTCTTTTCGCAAAGTCTTTCTCTACTCAGACTCTTGTCCTCGGAGAACATCTGTAGAATCAGCTTCTGCCTCTCGGTCAAGTTTATTGGGTCATTTATTGGGTCATTTAAAGAACCAAATGCGACATCGTTTTGAATATGTAGAGTCAATTTCACTTGCATAAGTTCAGTAACACAATGACTCAGGGGCTTACACCCATTAGGTAATGCTCATGCCGAGCATACACAAAAAAAACTAACCACTCATTACCAAGCAGTTAGAATTTTATCATGTGCGCCTGATAGGCACATTTTTATTTAAACTCAGTAAAACGTGAGTAATTTATAAGTGCTTGATAATCAGTACCACTTCTCCTTAAATGCTTTCGTAAAGTTTCTTAAAAACACGTCAGATTTCAAAGATGTTGCCAAAAATATCGTATCTTTGTGCCATCAAAAACAGATAGTTATGGCAAGTATAGAATTAAGTTTACTAAAGTTTTCCACCCCAAATTAATGGGGTGGAAAACTTTAGTCATTAATCTCATGAGAGGAAGAACGAAAGAATGTACAGAAAACTTCTCTATACAGGATATTGTTGAGAAAGAAGAGGTAAGAGCGGATGTTTCAGACGAACTTTCCACTTTAAAAGAGCTGGTTGCTGTTTTGAAACAGTACAATACCGATTTGAAAAAAGACGAAAATAATGTCATTAAAGCTCGTCTTAGCTATAAAGATGCCGTGAAGTGGGCGAGTGAGCAACAACGTAAGGTGGAGGAAGTGCTAAACAATGTAGTTGTTAAATTCAACAAACTTAATAGTCATCTTAGCACGGTTGTTAGGGAAACTCCAAAGTATATGACCGTTAATGTTGCCGTTTCAGAAACAGACAAGTCAGCAATACAAGCGCAATTCGATGCCAATGTTCGTAATATGAACAAACAGCATCAAAAGAACATGGCTGAGATACGACAAGCCTTCGATACTCAAATAACAAAAGAATATGAACATTCAAAAGCGCATTATAAGAGAATCCATGATATGCTTAGGCAAAATGATGGGTTCTATGTCTCTGGGCTTTGTTTTTGGATGTGTGCCGTTTTCTTTTGGATTGGTGTCTGCGTTGTGTGGCTATAGGCGATGGAGCTTGTGTATATAAAGCTATAGCCTAAGAGTAATCGGCATGAATGCAATGGCTGTTATCGCTGCATTCATGCCGATTTAGGGATATAGCAATATGTGTTCACGTTATTGTTTTTTAGACTTCTTGTATTCCGATTTGGTCATGATGCCTTCTCTTGCTTTTTCCATACTTTCAGCATCTTTGTAAAAAATCCATTGGATAACAGGGCTACCGCCATAGGACGAAGAATAAGCTTGTTGAAAAGTCCAACCCTTTTCGACCATGTAGTTGGCAGCATCAACCATACTATTGAACTCGATTTCTTCACCATTCTCATCAACAAATTTAAGTTTACTACTGAGGTCTCCCCATATGTTATAGGAAGCTTTTGTGCCAAAGTCGAAAATAATCTTCAATCCAGAGGATAAACTCTTTTCAATTCCTTTTACTTCGCAATAGTATCTGCGTTGTGCATAAATGTGACCAACGCAAAACAAAAGGCATATAGCCAATATCCATTTTATAAAATTACTCTTCATGTTGTTTGAATTTTATGTTATTGTTTCGTTCTCTTACTACATGGTTTTGCACTGTTCCTTGTTGACAACTCTATCCCTGAATAACTTCATGTTGGTGAAATTACGAGATATGTTCTGTACAAGTTCCAAATAGTTGTCTCTTCCATCATCCCATTTATGATAAAAGGGTTTGATGGAAACACAATTTTCATGCTCAAATATGGTATTGAGTAAAGTCCTATCTGAATTACCACAAGAATGGCCCATTATAAAAACTTGAAAAGGAGCAGACATTAGAAACTCTAACAAATCGTGATAGTGTCTAGTTTCAAGATATTTGACAGATTTGACATTCCTAAGAAACTCATTGTTATTTTTGTCAAGTATATCTTGATAGCTTGTGTCAAGTTCGTCACCATATCCGAAAATTATATTTTCAGGATGCTCTAAGTCTCCGTGAATATAATTATGTATGATATTAGGGGCGATATATTTTCTTGCAGTATCAGTATAGTTGAAACTCAACACCATAATATGGATTGGATGCAGTTTCTGCCGCTTATATGGCTTGTTTGATAACTCTGCAAGTTCGTAATTTTCCAGCCCTATACTTCTCAATGCTCTTTTCTTTCCTTCTGTAGAAAAATCGGCAGGATTGAAATTTTCAACAATTTCACCATTAAGGTCATTTTTTAATTCACTTGTTCCTATTGTGTTAAGATATTCTACAAGTTTATCTTGAAGGAAGGCTAATTGTTTGTTCAATTCAATAATATTATAATCGCATCGAGGGCTGTCTATATTATTTTTCAATGTCTGATAATAGTCATTCTCTATATCCACCCAACCCTTCGTTTCTATTGATTGTAGAATGGTTTCAAAAAAAGGACAGCATTCTATAGTAAACGACTTAGGATAATCCTTGATATGCTGGATTATTTCACGTCCAGTATATCTTTCCTTATTTAATATATCCTTGAAGAAAAATGAATTTTGATATGCGAAAACATTCCAACAGCTAATGCTTTCATTGGTTTTGATTTGCAATTTGCAAAGAATGTCTTCCGATACCTTGGTCGTATTGCCTACGAAAGCATTGACACGTTGATTCCAATACCAGTTGATGAAATCCATATAACTGGTTTTAAGACCATGTGCCATGTCAAATCCATTTCCTATGATAACAAGTCTGTTCATATACTTATATTTAATCTTCTTTGGCGTTTCTAAATCATTGTATCTTGCTTGTATTGTATATAAAGTTTACGAACTTGACATATAGTTATAATCAAGACAAATATAGACAAAATTCCAATTAGATACAATGCACTACGTTTGTATTCTTGTGGCAAGAATCTAAAAGAGAGCCAACTTAATGTGCAGTTTAACAGAGATACACATAAGATGGCAAACACCCATCTGTTTACAGACGCCATTTTTTTGATGACTTTTACCGTAATTTGGTGCCGTCTTCTCATTAGTGGGTCTGAATGCCCCAATTTCGCCTGTTCTGCATAAACTTCAAGTTCGGAACGTTTTCCTAAAATCACAGAATAAAGTAGTGTGATTATTGAAATTAAAATTCCACAAAATGTCATATATACAGACCAGGCATCATTGAGCAGCGTTGAATAGAATTCGTTCGTTTCCATATTACTCATATCCACTTATGTAGTTTGAAATTATTGCTTCCATCTTCTCTTTCATGAAGTCGATGTTATGCACTTTCTCTTCGAGTTCTTGTTGGGTGATGGCTGATTGGGCATTGAAGATTTTCTCTGCTGTCTCTTTCAGTTCTTCACCAGCTTCGGATATTAACTGCTTGGCAATTTTGTACTCACGTTTTCCGTGATGTATTAATGTCTCTTTTTTCTGATAGTTACCATCCTCGGAAGTATCCGTTATCAACTGTTTCATTGTTTCGAATGGCATGTCCTTGAAATTACGGAATTCTTCTTTTTTAAGCTTGGTACTATCAAGATAGCTGGCATACTTGACATCGATGTTATTCTCAGCCTCAGTGAGACTAAAGTATCTGATGCTTAATTCTGGTATATTCCCAATGGATTTGAGCTCTTTAAGGATCATTTCCAATTTGATATTTTGTACAGGAACATTCAGGATTTTGTTTGCCACAATCTTTGCAAGGCGACTTACCTCGCCTGTATCTTTAGTTGGGTCTTCATATGCCAACATCAAGAAGTAACAGGTATAATTTCCTTCTTGCAGTCCAATGATACGAGGATAGAACAACACAAAGTTGGAATCACTTCCGATTTTGTTGTCTTTGGAAAAGGCAATTTTTTCAGAAGCTTCAAAATATCCATCATACAGATTTGTATTGAAGGCATTTATCTGTAAGAGTAAGGACGGAACATCCCCAATAACAACGTCTATCGGTGTAATTTTATTGATGACCATCTTCTTAGTCTTGTTTCGATTATCCGTTGAAATTGGAGAAGAGAAAGATTTCAATCTTTCCTTCAGTAGAGAAATCATATCTTGGTAGGTTACCCTACCAAACAAGCCTTCTTCTTGTTCCATCATAGATGTCGTATATACTGGCATCTTGATGTTGTATGTTTTGGGAGCCTTTTGCGTCTCCTGTTTGTGTCTTCTTTCTGCCATTCTGAAGATAATTATTACATTTCACTTTTTAAATATTCCGACAAGTCATAATCTGTTTCTTGTAACTTTACGGCACTGTCTATAACAAAATTTATACAGATGCGACATAAATCTTCAGAAATGTTTACCCTCTTGGATAGTGATGTCTCACTCTCTATATCGCATCCTTCTCCTATGAATCTGATGATATGAGGAGTAACGGCTTTGAATAGGGCATACTTTTTGAAATCAATGCCCAATGCTGTGATTTTTGCCACATCTCTCAATTCATTTGTCGTTTCGGAAATTTCCTTAAACCACACCATGTTGTTGTTGGCATTTTTCAAAGAGGCATTCTTAACAAAGTCTTTGTATTTGTTACCTTGTTTTTTGCCGATTTCCAAAATGCTGTGATACCAATGCACTTTAGTTCCTTCATAATCCTCCAACAAATTGTCAAAAGCTATGCGTGTTTGTACCAATGAATCATACAATTTGCCATCGGCCATATTCTGAACTGCAATGGATAGAGGACTTCTTACTGATTCATATGAAACCAAGTCAACTAATGAGATGGCTTCGAAATCTATGCCAAATTGAATCTTGACATTCTCTTGCAAGAATGTTCCTACGTTGATACGGCATTCCACCACATCGTCATGCGAAGGAAACGAACCATGGTGCTTCAAGCTGACCCTTCTTTGCTTCATGATGTTCATTGCATCACGCATTGTCAAAGTGCCAATCTCTGTCCAATATTGCATAAAAGGCCACTTGGTGTAGTCTTTCTTGCCTAAATTTTCAGCAACCAGAAGAAGAAACATTTCTATACAGTCATGGAACTGCATAAGAGCAAAGCCTGCAATGACTTCTGGCAACTTTGATTGCTCAACCCCTTGTTGATAGAGATACTTTATGTAAGTGAGCCTCTTGGTGATGATAGTCTTATCTAATGCCATATATCCTACTTTTATGAGATTAAACGTATCTTACCAGTAAGTAACTGTTGCATCATGCCTTGCTTAATAGCCTCGTATTTAGCTTTCTTGGCTTCGAGGGCTGTGATTTCATCGTCCATCTTTGTAAGAATGGTAGCAATGGCTTGTTGCTCAGCTATACTTTTAGGTATATAAATGGAATGGTTCTTCAAATCATCCATATTTACAGCCAATAATCCACCCGCATTGATATTATCTCTACACCATTTGCCAAGAATGAAGCAATAATGGTAGAAGAATATGATATCAATCATGTCACGGCGATTCACTTTTCTGTTAAGAAAAGTGAATTGCTGATTCGCAAGCGAATCAGCAATTAGCAAAGCATGCTCGCCAATAGTCGCTGTAGTAGAGAGTATTATGCTATATTTAGGGTATAGACCATTACCTTTCACAGCTTCAGGAGTAACATGCTGAATGGAGTCTTTTAGAATTCGCCCATTGGTGCGTATGTCTTCCATTCTAAACCATGGGATAGTGCCATTTGTCCAATATGCAGGATTACTTTTTGATGGCGTATATCCATTGCCTAAATCAAATAATTCATCTATTGTATGTTCCATCCACGGCTCATCAAACCCTTTGAGGCGAGTTTCCCCAGTAAGAAGCTGTTGCATTGCACCTTGTTTGATGTTCTTCTTTTTCTCTATCAGTTTGCCGAGAGAAGAAATCAAGTTGTCTATGCTTGTGAGGGCAGAGGCTATATGGTGCTGCTCGGGGAGAGTTGGAATCGGAAAAGTAAAGTTTACTATATCTTTTTGATAAAGATGCACAATTGTAGAGCCTGCTGTAAGTCGTTTAATAAAATCTTTGAAGTAAGGGGATATAAATACTAACCCCAATCCTTCTTGTGTGATTTTTTCATTTTTTGTACGAATAACGAATACTCCACTGTTCAAGGTCGTGGGATATTGTAAATTTGATACTACTGCCACCTTTCCAATAGTTCCATCTTTAGAGACAAGGACATCACCATTCTTCACAATGATATTTGTATCTTGCTTATATCGTTCTTCGCTGACAAATACACAAGTGTCCCAATTAACTTTACCTTCAATTAAATCGGTGCTTGTAATAAGGCCATAATGCCCAGTTTGTAGATATTCTGATGTTGTTAGTCCTTGCCAACCAATTCTAGCTTTAACAGAACAATCTTTCCCTATAGAGTACATTTTCCAATCCTTAGGAATCTCTCCTATCTCTGTATTTTTGAATTTTGTTTCTTTCATACCTTTCAATCTTTATTTTGCGTATTTTCAAGTACCACCCACACACCTGCATTAACCTTGCCTTCATGCCGAATGATGCCTGCTTTCTGCATTGCCGCCAAATCGCGTTCTACTGTACGCTGTGTCACCGACAATGTTTCCGACATTTCTTTTCCTGTGATTAACGGATTTTTCTTGATAGAAGACAAGATAAATCGTTGACGTTCCGTAAGGTTTGTTTCCGACATGTTTCCGACATTTGTTTCCGACATGTTTCCGACATTTGTTTCCGACATGTTTCCGACATTATTGGTGTTATTAGTGCCGTTTACACCGACATTACGGTAAATGGTAATCAGCGTTCCGCTGACATGATTCTCGATTTTAGGCTCAGGAAGTCCCATCTTTTTCAATCCTTGACGTATCTTGTTAATGCCACGCCCCCATGTCTCGATAAAGCCAGCCTTGTAGAAGGCATTGGCTATGTTGCGGTTGCGAGGTTGTGAAGCATGTTCGGCAAACAACTTCTCTTGATTGATACCTTCGGGCAGTTTGCCATCGTTCCAAAGCATAATGCAGTCGTCATATACTTTCATTTGTGTATGTACTCCCATATAGTCACGGTGTACGATGGCATTGCAAATAGCCTCACGCAACACATCCTCGGGTATTTCCAATTGCTCTATACGTGTTATCCCTTCGTAGTGAATAGGAGACAAAAGGTACTTGGAACGCAACAATTCAATGATGCGGTTTACCATTTGCAGGATATTCCCTTCTACAACATCCTGTGTGATCAAGTCGCTCTCGTCATTGTGGAAACGACCGATACGGAAATCGCAAGACACAAAGAATCTCTTCGGGTTCTTGCCAAAGAGCAACAAGGCGGCTTGCTTGAGCTGTCCTTCCTCAGTTATCAAGTTCAGGCTTCGCAGCACAGCTTCAGTAGATGAAGTATAGGCGTCACCCGAAATTCGTCCCACTTCAATGCCTTTACGCAAGAAGTAGTCGATAGCTTGACGGTCTATGTCGTTTAACGTGGCTCCGGCGACTGGCATATCATCCCATGACCACCCCATCTTTTTCAAGATAAAGTTCTGCAATGCCAGTCCCTTTAGTTCTTGCTTGGTAGAACCACTACGATAGTGGTAAACACCACGGTAAGCCACAGGCATACTGCTTGGTGTCACCACAATCTCTATGTATTCTTTTTCTCCTTCTGTAAGTAGGTTTACATCTTCCACGATGCCAAGGTAGTTGACAATTTTGTTAGGAATGTCTTCCATCAGCTTCTTGGCATCAGGCAGACCTATTACCTGCTTTTCATCATTCACACCGATAAAAATGCGACCGCCTTGTGCATTGGCGAAACCACATATCCATTTCAGATATTCGTCTCGCCAAGATTCTTTATATTCTATATTTTGACTTTCACTTAGCATGATGTTATTTTCTTTGTTAAAGCGTAAAACCCATTTCGGCAAGGTAGCCGTTTACCTCACTTTCGTACTCACTCACCTCTTTTGTCAATTCAGGTAGTGTATTCTCGTACCGCTCCACAAGCAAAGTAACTTCTGTACCAATACGATGAGTGACTGATTGCATAAGTGCCATGCAACCGCCAATGACAGTGGCGAGCCACTTGCGTTCAACAACAAGTGTTCTAATTTCATCCTCAGTGAGAGTGGCGTATTTCTCTACCACCTTATTCGTCAGTGTTGTCGTCAGTTCCTTGATTTGAGCTTTCAGAGAAGTCAATTCGTCATTTTTGTCAAGATACTCCTTAAACACGACAAGTGTGTCAGAAAGAAGGGGATGGAAGTTCTCAATTTCACCAATTCTTCTCTTGATGTCCGTTTTGTTGAATTTTTCCCATCCAGCAAAAACGTCTTGATGCTCTGCAATAAAGGAGTTTCTTGCAAGTTTGGCATTTTTGTTGTTGCTTGGCATATCTGCCAAAGTCAACAAAATTTCCTTTTCCCCTTTTATCGGTTTCTTACAAGTTGCAGATTTGTATGCTGCTCTTATTTCATTAACCTTGTCATAGCCATTGAAATCATCCTCGTGCTCCTCTGTCATTTCTTGTATCAAAAACTCAATCTCTTCTTGTTTTGCCTTTAGGGTATCAATATGATGCTTCTCGTCTGAAAAATATTCATCAAGTACAATCTTTACAGGAAGAAGATCGCATACTATTTCGTCATACATACAAGGTATCTCTTTTGTCTTAGACTTATTGCTTTCAGTATCGCTGCCATTATCCTTCTTGTTCTTCTTTTCCTTGACTTCCTTTACCTTGATGGCTTTCACTTCTGGATAAGTCCAACCATCATTGGAAATCATATAACAATCGTCCTGCATGGTATCTGTCCAGTAGTTTAGCAGGACATCATAGGTATCATAAGCATCTACGAGTCCACTATGCTCCATAGTTTTCGCTAATAGACTTTCAGACCAGTCGGCAATCAATTCTTTTGGATGGACACCTTGATTGATAGCCATCATCTTTGGTTCGACATCTTCTTTCCATCCATTTAATACCTTGGCAAAAGCCTCCCCTTGTGCTTTATAGGATGAATCATTGTCTATGACATCGTTGACTTCTTCTTTTTTAGGCTTTAAGGAATAGTACCCATTGTTGACATCACAGAAAAGTTTATCCTTCAAAGTTGGGCAAGCCTTCCAAAAGATTTCCATGTTTTCAACATCGGTTGCAGGAAGCCCACCATGCAGATGAGCTTCTATGTCGTGCTGAATCTCAGTGCCTATAGGTTGGATGTAACGAGAAATATTCAAATTGTAGTCATTCTTCTCAATCTCACTCCATTCTACCAATCGGCAATAATGTGGTATGGTTTGCTGGGCATCCCAAGCATCTACGATGTGTTTGATATCCTGTTCACGAAGGCGATTCTTCGCACCATCTTTCGTAAAGCCGTCTTTGGCATCAATGACAAAGATACCCTTACGGCAATCCTTATTTTTCTTGTCGATGATGATGATGGAAGCAGGAATACCTGTACCAAAGAAAATATTTGGAGGTAAACCGATTATACCCTTGATGTAATGTTTTTCGATTATATCCTTACGGATATCATATTCGGCATTTCCACGAAATAGTACACCATGAGGCAAGATGCAAGCGCCACGTCCAACATCAGCTTTCATGGAACTGATGAGGTGCAGTAAAAAAGCATAGTCTCCACATTTTGCTGGTGGTAACAGGTTGGCTGTCCAACGATTATATTGGTCAGGAAGCATGTCTGAGGCAAGCCAGTTCTTCTGTGAAAAAGGAGGGTTTGCCACACAAACATCAAAGGTGCTCAACATACCATATTGAGTGAACTGAGGATTGCCCAAAGTATCTCCCACCTTTATCTCTGCATTGCTGACTCCATGGAGAAGCATATTGAGTTTTGCCAATGCAGCCGTGCTACTATCCTTTTCCTGTCCACAGATAGACACACGAGGGTTGCTTGCTTCTGCCAAAGCACGAAGCAAGAGAGAGCCAGAACCGCATGTAGGGTCGTAAATGGTTTGCTCGGCACGGTCAAGTTCGTTGATGCGTAGCACCTTCGCCATGACACGACTTACCTCAGCAGGAGTATAGAACTGTCCTTTGCTCTTACCGCTCTCGGCAGCAAAGTTCTTCATTAAGTACTCGTAAGCATCGCCCAACAAATCATCGTCAGCTGCACGGTTACGCGAGAAATCAAGTGCATCGTTCTCAAAAACTGCAATCAGTCGAGATAGGGTATCAACCATCGTTTTTCCACTTCCCAACTTGTTTGGGTCATTAAAGTTTGGAAGGGCAAGGTCGCCTATCTGTCTGGCATTCATCTCCTTGATGGCCTCCAACTTTTGGTTGATTAGCTCTCCAATTTTGCCGTTCTGTTTGAGAGCAACAAAATCTTTGAAGTAGCAACCATCTGGAACTTTCAGACGGAAGCCAGGTTGTCCAGCTTTGTCTGACAGATATTTGATGAAGAGAATAATAAGAACATAGTCTTTATATTGACTGGCATCCATAGAACCACGCAAAGCATTGCATGACTCCCAAAGTGCACTGTATAATTGTGATTTTTTTATAGCCATATTATTTGTATATTAATTATGAGTTCTGTGAAGCAAGGCGGTAAATTTCATAAATGTCTTGCTCGGTCATTGCTGGGAATAAAGCCTGTAAGTCATCACGTAAGTCCCAACTTGCGTTGCTGTCAGGGTCTTGCCAATTACGCCCAGCATTCTTGTATATGAATTCATCTATAGTCTTGATGATGCGGATAGTCTCATCTTTGTCTTCTGGAGCATGCCATGTGGCACGATTGTTCCATAAGGCTTTACTACGCTTGTTTGTCAAGTCGGATGGTGCGTCATTACCATGTTTGATAGCTTTTATATGTTCTATTAGAGCTTCTATCTTTTCTTTTGCCGTGGCATTGCGAGCCTTTAGCTCTTCAAGGAGTGCCTGCAATTTGTCACTGAAAAGTTTATATTCCTCCGCATCACCGCTGTTCCAGTCTGTGTTTACTCGGCGAGCCTTACCTTCGATAGCCTCTGCTGCTCCATTGGCATTACCTCCTGCTTCGTGTATGGCTTTTTCGGTTGCTTCTTCGGTGTCTGTAGAGTCATTGATGAGGTCAAGAAATGAGAAATCTGCCGATGATGGAATGAATGTTTCTGCATCCTCTGCCCTAATGTGTTGGTCAAGAAGTTGACGCATATCGGGGTCAAGCGTCTTTGGGTCAAAGTCATCACCTGATTTTTGCTTGACTTTTCGCTGAACCGTTCCCGCTTCTCGTGAAAGTGAGGCGAAATGATTTATTTGTTCTGCCGTGAAATCTGTTTTTGCGAAATAGTCCGACATGTTGTTATATGCCGTGACCATACTTCCTGTAATACTATACATGATGTTACGGCGAGCTTGCGCAGGTTCTTCGCCATCATATTCCTTGACATAATATTCAGACAAAGCCTCCAAGTCGTTCAAACTTTTACTCTCCCAAATAGTTTTTAATCCCTCGTATGCTTCTGTGACAGCAAGAAGTTTTTCCTTGCATTTATTCACTGCACTATCCAGAAGTCCATCTATGTCCACATCATCGAGTCCTTCAAAGCCTGAACCATCATTGAACTTGGTGACAACATTTTCTATGCTGTTGAAAAGATTCTTGAAATCAACAATGCGTCCAAATTCTTTGTGAGTCTTGACTATAATGTCGCCCTTGTCATCTTTGATGTCCTCGCCAAGTCGGTTGACACGACACACTGCTTGGAACAGTGTATGGTCTTTTATCTCATTATCTATATAGAGAATAGTGGCGCAAGGGGCATCAAAGCCTGTAAGCAACTTGTTGACTACAATTAAAAGTTTCATCTGGGCAGGACGCTTCACGAAAAGCTCTTTTGCCCACTTTTCATACTCATCAGCATTCTTTACTCCAGCTTCTTCAAACGATTTCTTCGCCCAGTCGTACTTGAATTTTGCTTCTGTAGTCTTGTTATTATCGGCAGAGTTGTTGGCTATATCACTGTCCGTAGGATCGTAACTTGTTACAACTGCACATCTACCTTTCAAATCGCTACTTGAGAAAAACTTATAATAACGATAGGCTTGGAAAATAGAGCCAGCTATGAGCATGGCGTTACACCAATCATGTTTCAGTAATCCATAATTCAAGTCATCAAGAATGCTGTAACCAATACGTTCTATGCGTTCTTTTGTGGAATAGATACGCTCCATTGTTGCCCAACGTTCTTCCACCATTTGCTTTTGCTCTGGGGTAAGTTCACGCCCTGCTGTAAGTGCTGCAAGCTTTTGGTCAATCTTCTCTTTGCTCGTAAGTTGCTGTTCCACATTGCGGTATTCATATTGTAGGTCAAGGATAACCTTGTCCTCAACTGCTTGTTTGTGAAGGTATTTATGAATATATGGTCCGAATGTGCGTTCTGACATGCTCTTAATGGCATTGTATGGGTCTCCTTTGTCTTTCTTCAGTAAAGGTGTGCCGGTAAAACCTATAAGCATGATTTCCTTTCCCATGATAGCACGCATTGCTTCATGGAGGCGACCGCTCTGGGTTCGATGACATTCATCAACAAAAACGAAGATATTATCACCTTTTACACTGAAATGATTTCCATATTTTTGTGCAATAATAGTTTGTAACTCGTTCAGGTACTCATCAAGGTTTACTTTAGTCCCAGACTCATCCTTTTCGGCTTCATCATTGTGGTTATGCACTCCAAACTTATGAATCAACGAACAGATTAGCCACTCGTCTCCCTTGTTTAATGTATCAAGAAGGTCGCTGCACGATTCTGCATGATGAAGTTTGTTGCCTCCCTTTACAAAAGTACCAGCAAGCTGTAAGTCAAGTTCCTTTCGGTCGGTGATTACAACGACACGAGGATTGGAAAAGTTCTTCTGGATATAGGAAGCCAAAGCTACCATCGTAAGACTCTTTCCTGAGCCTTGCGAGTGCCAAATAACTCCACTTTCTTTTTGAGGCATTCTTTTAGCAGCTGCTTTAATGGCATATATCTGATGAGGGCGTAATACCTTCTTAATACCACCATCATTCAGTACACCATAATGAAAGAAAAACATAAAGTTCTCCTTGTCGAAAAACAGACGATATGCTTCTTTCTCTGTAATAGTGTCACCAACTTTATTTGTATCTCTTTTCCATTTGCACCAAAAGGAAAGAGGAGTACCTATTGTTCCGTAACGAAACTCCACGTCATCATTTGAGGCAATGGTGAACTGTGTTGTGGTAAAAAATGATGAAATAAAATCACGTTCGTTGCTAAGATGTTGTTTAATGCCTTCCTCGTAGTTGACCAAACTTCGTTTCAGTTCAATGACTGCAAGTGCTATTCCGTTTACATAAACCACAATGTCGGGACGCTTGTTTTTGCCAAGGAGAGGGTCTATATAACTAACCTCTTCTGCAATCGCAAAATGATTGTTTTGTGGATAGTCGAAATCGAAAAACATTACATCTTCATGATTCTCTTCTGGTGATGGTTGTGACTTAATACCCATTATCAGTGTATCGTACAAATCTGTATTGCACTGTATGAGACTACTCATCTTGGAATCACCAAGACGAGCCTTATCCTTCAATTTTACCAAAACATCCTCTATCTGCATTTCTGTACGACCTTGTTCTTTCAGAAAAGAGCGTACTTCGTCATCCAATATCGGTGAGTTGGCTACACCCATATTGTTTACATTAGCACCTTTGGCATACTGCCAGTTGCCAAGATAAGTATATCCAAGTTCTTCTTGGAAACGCTTGACGAGAGCATTTTGATACTCTCGTTCTTTCTGTTCTTGATAGTTTGCCATATTTCTTATAGAGGAAATTCGTTTAATTGTTCTTTTATTTTTTGCCATCCTGGAAGGTATGTTCCAAGAATGTGCCGAAACTTGTCTGTATGGTTCTGCTCAATGAGGTGAGTGAGTTCATGAGCTACCACATATTCAATACAGTTTAATGGCTTCTTTGCCAACTGGAGGTTGAACATGATTTTGCCACTTTCTTTGTGGCACTTGCCCCAACTGGATTGCATTTGTTGAATTGTCCAATTTGCTGCTTTCACCCCAAGAATTTGCTCCCATTTATCAACAAGCCGTTCCATTATTGGTGTCAATTGTTCTTTGTACCAAGTCCATAACACATTGGCTATATTTTCTTTGGAAGTGGATTCTGACACATATATAATAATGTAGTCCCCTTGTATCTCTACATGATGAGTACAAGTTTTGTCCCTAATAACTTTCAGTCGATAAAGTTCACCTTTGAAGAAATGTGCTTCTCCAGAAATATATTCCCTTTCGTCTTGTATGGTATAGGACATCGTTTCCTTTCGTTTTAAGGTTATCCATACCCATTTTTTAAGGATGAACAGCTTTATTTGTTCATCTGTATATACGTTTGGAGCAGACACATGAACCTTCCCATTTGGCGGATAAACTGCCAAATGTAAGTTCTTGATGGGTTTGTGCTCAATTTCTATTTCGATACCATTAACTAACATTATTTACTTGTTATTCTTTTGCGATAATAGATAAGATTTGTATTCACGCACAATTAACTCTCTCAAATCCACTTCAAGCAAGTCTGCAATTTTTAATAGATTGCTCAAATCTGGTTGTGACGAGTTTGTACACCACTTCGATACGGTGGAAGGAGTAACTCCCATCTGTTCTGAAAGCCATTTATTTGTACGTTTCTTTTCTACCAATACAAGCTTTATTCTGTTTATATCTTCCATATTGCCCAAAAATTATAGTGCAAAGATAGTGAATTAAATTCAATTTTTCAAACTATAACGTATTTTTTATGCGTAAATAAGGAGTATATTCAATAAAATCATATTAATATATCCAACCATAGATTTTAAAGACAGGATTTTGAATATAAAAAATGAATTTGCCGAGAATATAACAGATATAAGTAAATTAACTCGGCAAAAACTCGGCAATTTCATAAAGACAAAAATCCTAACAGCTCAATATCAAGCTGTTAGGATTTTTATCGGTGCGCCTGATAGGACTCGAACCTACACGGCCTGAACCACTAGATCCTAAGTCTA
>ERZ1034755.198-NODE-198-length-20821-cov-11.906530_pt1 | contig 20821 bp, 38 predicted proteins | sample MGYA00520596_ERZ1034755 | MGnify/ENA primary metagenome ERZ1034755 (study PRJEB33766, sample SAMN09781701) | gut metagenome | biome: gut microbiome | host: Homo sapiens | place: Madagascar | study: EMG produced TPA metagenomics assembly of the PRJNA485056 data... | reverse complement strand
GTGCTATATTGCAACTAATCACAAAGGTGGGGTGCTATGGAAAAGAAAAAAAAGAGAAAAATTGCCTACGGGACAAGCGTCAATGTGACATTTGAAGTTAGGGAAAAGTTGGCTAGACTAGCCAAACACTTCAAACGCACTCGGCGCGGTCAAATCGAGATTTTGGTTGAAGAAGCCTATAAGCTTATTTTTGACTAAAAAATGTTCTTAATCACAAATTAAGAACGGAGGCAAGCCATGAAAAAAGAATCGGCAGAAATGCCCGTCTTCCAGTCACTTGAAGAGTTTGACTACTCTTGGGGGCAGGATATGGCGTTGCGTTGTATAGCGCAAGGCGAGGGCATGATAGCCGCGACAATGCGGGTACTTGGCACGCTCTATCCTGAGGGCGTGAGAAAAGGTTTTGTAGCGAAGATGCAAGCCTATCAAGCAGCGCAAGCGGCGGGGCTTGAGATTGCCTTACCGAAGGTATAATCGAGCTTAAAAAGGTGTTATCCCTTACACCGTAAAAAGAAGGGGTGTTGATTGAAAAAGGAAAAAGGCGTGAGGAGCGCGTGGCAGTCATGGTGATTGCTTGACCCGACCGGAACCACCCCCGGGCAAAAAACAACTGCGGTTTTGGGTCTTTACGCAGAAAATCTAGTTTGTATCAGCTTTCCCCGCTCCGGCTTTTTTGGGCTGGAACGCGGAAAATTGGTACAAAATTCGCAAGTAGAAAAAACTTGCAAAACGTACCAAAAAAAAGGAAGAGGACAAAAAATGCGAGATTTTTTGAAAACGCGCTTGCAAAAGTTCCCCGGCGGCTGTATTGTAAATACGTCGGGCGTAGAAACCCATGTAAACAGCGGCAACCGTACCGTCAAACGGAACGATTCCCCGAAAAAAAATATCTCTCCGCTTATTTTGCGGGTTTGAGGAAGCGCATTGGCGTAATCCATGCGGCATGACTGTTTACATGTTTCTACTTCCGACCAAACCCGCTTTTTTTGTGTCTTAGAAAGCACGAAAAAGCAACACAAAGTAACGGTCTAATAAACAGGGGACTGACAATGTACGCTTATTTAAACAACTCCATTTGAACTCAACTCTCCCTAACTCGAATCGGCAGATTGACGCAGTTCGAGCTACACGCCGTTTTAGTAAAAACGGCAATTCCACACAAAACAACGGGCGCGGAATGGTTCCGCTCCTATAAACAAAAAGAAAGGTTCACAAAATGAACGAAAACGAAAGCAAGAACGAAGTCCAGATTTTCAACTTCAACGGAGCTGAAGTTAGAATCCATAAAGACGAACACGGGGATCCGATGTTCTGCCTCTCCGATGTTTGCAAGGTGCTGGGTCTTGATGCACCGCATAAAGTCAAAGAGCGGTTAAATCCGGATGGGGGGAATACTATTCCGGTCATCGACACTCTCGGCAGAACTCAGCAAGCGTATTTCATCAATGAACAAAATCTCTACAAGACGATTTTCCAGAGCCGGAAACATGAGGCGGAGAAGTTCACGGACTGGGTAACGGGAGAAGTTCTCCCCTCCATCCGCAAATCCGGCGGCTACATCGCGGCAAAAGCGGACGAAACGCCGGAAATGATTATGGCGCGGGCAATCAAGCTTGCCGATGAGACAATCAACCGCCAGAAACTCCAGCTTGAGGAAAAGGACAAGAAAATCGCTGAAGTCCACAAACAAATCGAGATGGACAAGCCGAAAGTCGTTTTTGCCGAAAGCATCGCGGTCGCCAAAACGTCGATTTTGGTCGGCGAAATGGCGAAGCTGATTAAACAGTCCACGGGCGTGGAAATCGGGCAGAACCGCTTTTTTGATTACCTGCGAGATAAAGGCTATCTCCACAGCAAGGGCAGTCAGAAGAATCTCCCCACACAGCGAAGCGTCAACGCCGGATGGTTTGAAGTCAAGGAGGGCACGCGAATTAACAGCGAGGGCGTGAGTGTTATCACCCGCACGCCGAAAATCACGGGCAAAGGGCAAATCTACTTTGTAAACCTTTTCGCGAAAGAATCGAACTCACTTCCCCTGATGTAAGGCAGGGGAAAAACTGAAAAACTGAAAGGAAACAGAATATGAACAAAATCAACTTCAAGCTTATTGCCGCCGCGCTTGTTTTCGGCGTGGCGATGGGTTACATGATTGGACTTGTACAGATGACGGTTCAGGCTGAAAAGCGGCTTTCTGAACTCGCGGCGGTGTGCAATGAGTAACACAGCAACTGAACACATCGGATGGCGCGGTATCTGCCTTTCCTGCAAGCGCTGGAATGGCGTTATCTGCGACGCGTCAAGACGCAGAAGAGAAGCTACCGATGATTGTTCCGCGCGGTCAAAAAAGTATGAACAAAATCCCGCATACAACATCAAGAAGAAAGAGTTTGAGGCATAAGATGAAAAGAGAAAATGAGAACAGGGAGGAATGAAAAGATGGTTAAAGTCGTTTGCGATATTTGCGGCAACCCGGCTACTATCGGGCTGGATGCGTCACGCTATAGCGTGTATGTGACAACAGAGAGTTTACATCTGTACGAGCACCACCTTTGTCACTGTTGTGCTGAGAAAATCGGAATTGTCGACCACATTAAAGCAAGACAAATCTACGCAACCGGGCGTTGCCCTGAATGCGCCGAAGAAGAACAGGCGCGGATCGAAAAAGAAGAGCTGGAAGAGAACGAGAAAGGAAACATCGCATGACCAACAACAAAATTGATAAACTGGTCAAAGCTTTTCAGAATCAACAGGATTTTGACGAAAACAGTTTTTACGACAAAGTAATCAAGCCAAAAGTGAAGGAGGTGTATGAGCTCTGCAAAGAGCATAATATACCAGCAATATGGCATGCGAATCCGAGAAGCCACGGAGACGACCGGAGTATGCAATGTTTTGTGACTGGAAGTTTTGAACGACGGCCTCTGCAATTTCTGCTCGCACATTATTTAATATCCACATTCACGCCAATGGTGTTTATGATGATGGATGATATGCCTGCTCCCGAACAGGAACTCCCGAAAATCGACGAAAACGGGCGTTGCCCTGAATGCGCCGAAGAAGAAGGACTTAAAGAAGACGAAAACACGCTCAAAAACGAGAAAGGAGCATGACTTATGAACACAGTTATAAACAACCAGTCAACGAACACAAACAACGGACTTCTGAACAGCAATCCGAACGCTCCGGCGGCGAACTTACCTACGACGTTCCAGCCGGGAGAGATTTTTATGAACATCCAAGCGTTTGAAGTGGCACAAAGAATGATCCGACCGCTTTCGGAAAGCGACCTTGTACCAGCCACTTTTCAGAAACGCCCGGCGAATTGCTTGATTGCGCTCGAAACGGCGCAAAGAATAGGAGCGTCGCCTATGATGGTGATGCAAAACTTATATATTGTCCACGGCAAGCCGGCATGGTCCAGCACGTTTTTGATTGCGTGTATCAACGCCAGCCGGAAATTCACCCCGCTCCGGTATCGCATGACGGGTGAAAAGGGAACGGACGGTTACGGCTGTATCGCGTGGGCTATTGACCGCGACGGCGAAAAGCTGGAAAGCCCTGAAGTCACAATCGGCATGGCAAAAGCGGAAGGCTGGTATGGTAAAACTGGATCGAAATGGAAGACTATGCCGGAACTCATGCTTCGTTACCGTGCGGCTACTTTTTTCGCGAGAACGTACGTTCCGGAACTTACAATGGGCATTCAAACGCAAGATGAAATCATTGACATAACGCCCGTTTCCGCTGAATCGGTTCCTATTTCCAAGTTCGAAAAGCGGAAAAAGGAGGCAAGTAAGACGGCGGCTGATTCCGAAAGCGAAGACACAAAAACCGTTGAAACTGAACCGAAACAGCCTGAAAAATCGGACCTTGAAAAGCTTGCGGAAGTCATTGACAAGAAAGGAATTCCGGTTTCGGCTGAAGAAGTGAAAGCGTTCGTTGAAAAGAACGGAGAGTTCTTCTCTTTTGCGATGGTCGAACCAAACCTTGACGCGATTGCAGAAGCAATCTTAGGAGGAAAATGACAATGGAAACAGCAGAAACGAAGCATCATGTTTTTTCTCCGTCCACGCTCGAACGGCGCGAGGCTTGCCCGGCAAGCTACAAGTTAGAGGAGGGCTTGCCCTCCTTTGATACCGAAAACGCGAAAGAGGGGACACTCAAACATGCGGCTATCGCAGAACTGATTACTGCGTATGTTGACGGAAAGCCGCTTCCGGATATTGACGTGGATGTTAAGGCGGCGTTTGACAAGTTTTCTGAAATTCTGCGAGAAATTCCCGACAATGACCTTCAGATTTTCACAGAACGAAAGCTAAGCTACAAGTTTTGTGGCTTAGAAGTTTACAGCGGTACGGCTGATGTGGTGATTGTAACGCCTGAAAAGGTGATTGTGATTGATTGGAAATTCGGGCATCGGGAAGTTACGGAGGCGGCGAACAACCCTCAAGGCGCGGCTTACGCGCTGGCGGCTATGCAAGAGTTTGAACGCAAGGTTGCTGACGTACACTTTTACAACCCGGTTATTCACCAGCATAGCAACTACACGTTTGATGGCATAGAGGGCATCAGAGATTACGTTATGGGCGTGATTGCCGAGTGCAAGCGCGATTCCGCGCCCGCCGTGGCAGGGGAAAAGCAGTGCCGATATTGCAAGGCGGCTTACTACGGTACATGCCCTGCATACGCGGAATTTGCGGCAAAAACGGCGGCTGTTGCAAAGCGGCTGGATGTGCTCCCTAAACTCTCTGATTTGCCTGACGCTTTTTTGTGTGAGCTTGCGGGAAAGTTTAAAGTCGTTGCCAAGTTCGCCGATCGCGTGACAGAAGAAATCAAGGCGCGTTGCTCTGAAAAAGGAGCATGCGGGAATTACATTCTGAAGACGACTTCCGGCGGCAAGGAAATCCCCGATATCAACGCGGCTTTTAATGCCATTTCCAGCGTGTTTAAGGCAGAGGAATTTCTGACCTACTGCAAAGTGGCGGAACCATCCTTGCGTAAAGCATACGCCGCGAAAATGAAAGAAAACGGCGTGTGCAAAAGTTTGAAGGACGGTGAAAAGATGTTCGCGGAAAAAATGGGCGAGTTGATACAGCAGAAAGCGCCGCGTCAAGTCTTAGCTGAGGCATGAAAGATGGCAAGCTACTACTTGTATGAAACTCAAGCCGAAAAGTTGCGGGGGCTAAAAACTCCTGCAACTCAAGAGTTGGCGCGGGCGGTTGAAAGATATCTTTCCGGCGAGTTTACCAGCTGTTTGGCATTTACAGGCAAGAACGCTGAAAACTTGACAAAAATACCAAAAAGCAGAGTATCAGTCAATCACCGATTCGCGGCGATTGATGACGCGCTTATGCGCAAGATACTCGCTTGCCACTGGCAGATACCGGACCCGCGCTTGAAAGCCCTTGAAGCGGCTTTGAAACGCGCGGAAAAGGATGTTGATGAGCTGATGCGCCATTACACAAAACGGAAGTATGTAATGGCATGAGAAAAACAACCGAAAACAAAAAAACAACAGAGGATGGAAAATGAGCATAATTGAACTTATCGCTTCAAACAATTTTATTGTGGTGAACAAGACGCTAATCCGAGAATTCGGGCTTGAATGCGCAGTTGTTTTAGGGGCGCTCGCAAGTCAGCTTGAATATTTCAAGGAAGACTTGCAAGACGGCTTTTTTTACGCGACAGTAGACAGGATAAAGGAGGATACTGGACTTTCGGATTATCAGCAACGACAGGCAGTAGCGAAGCTACAGGCGGCTGGAATAATCGAAACAAAAGTAATGGGTCTTCCGGCAAAAAGGTTTTTCAGAATAAGCGAAGAAGCATTGCAGAACAAGTTCTCAAAAAATTGCAGAACACTGACTGAAAAAACTGAAGAACTGGTTGCTGAAAAATTGCAGGGAAATAAGAATATAATAATAAGAAAAGATATAAGAAATGATTCTTCCCCCCTTATATCCCCCCCCAGGGGGAATGCCGCTGATGCGGCGGTTGTTGAGGATGTGAAGCATCGGATAAACATACTCTTCAACCGCCGGGAATCGACGGCGTGGAGTGATAAGGAGACTAAGCAACTGAAAACCGTTGCGAAGCGCGAAGGCGTGCTTGATGAGCTTACAGAGATTGAGACGCTCTATAACTCCGGGTACCAATACCGGAGACGGGACGTTATAACGTTCCTGAACAACTTTGACGTTGAGCTAGACCGAGCACGCAATAAGGAGCTTCCGACTTACAGAGGGAGACCTAGAAATGCCGATCTGGACAAATACGATATTTGACGAACCGGACGTTCATATTGAGTATGATTACACTTGCAAGGAGTGCGGCAAAACGTTTCATTCCGCAATAGACGTTCCGGCTTTTGCGGCTGATATCATCCCGCGCCCCACTCTTTGCAATCCATGTGGGGAGCGTCTTAGTCAGGAAGCCGAAAAGCGCGAAAAAGAAGCCCGCTATCGTACGAGAAGTGTTGAGGCGGGTGTTCCAGTGGAGTTCCTCAATTACGACAAATCCAGGGGCAATTCCGCGCTTTTTTCGGCGATGAAGCAACACTGGGACAAGTCGATGTTTATCATCGGACCATACGACACCGGAAAAAGCCGTGCGCTTGCCTACTGTCTTACACGCTGGATTATCGCAGATAAGGGACTGAGCACACAGTTTTACAACTGGACGCGATTATGTGAGCAATACGTTGCGAAAACATCGGAGGGCATGGATAAAGCCAATGACTTCAAACTTGACTTGCTCGATACAGATATCCTTGCAATTGACGATTTTGGCAAGCGGCGACCTACTCCGGTGATGGAAGACTTGACGTATGAGCTGATTAACGGAGTGTACGAATCAGGGAAAAGACTTTGGATGACCGCTAATAAGCCACTCCGCGATGTCTTGCAAGTGTACGAAAATCGCGATATTGCGGAAGCGGTGATATCCAGATTTGACCGGATGATACGCGACGGGACAATGGTCAAGATAACAGCGACCACTATAAACGGGCAGAAAAGCCCCTAGGACGAACGAAAGAGGAAAAGACGGATGAGAACATGCATTAGACAAAAAAAGCCCGTAGAGGCGCGTTTCTGTGAATTTTGCGGAAATCGGATACCCGTGAACGGGGAATCGTACTCGATATACAAAAAACGGCGGTTTTGCTCGCCTAAGTGCTCCGCAGGGGCAACACGGGAACGGAAACTTGAAGAAAAGCGCAAAAAGGAGGCTGTCGGAAAATGAGCGAGAAAAAAGAAGTGGTATTGCGGGCGTGTACTAAATGAGGCAAGATGTTTTACGTACGAAAAGGGAAAGAAAGCAAGTGCTCTGCTTGCAGAAGAGACCCGCACGGTCAAGCAAAAAGAACCGTCACAAAAGCTTGCGTCCATTGCGGCGCAGAGTTTGAAGTTCCCTCCTACATGAGCCGGAAAATTTACTGCTCGAAAAAATGTGCAAGCGCGGTATGGAAGGAAAAATGCCGCCGAAATTACGCAGAGAATAAGGGCATGCGAGTTTATCATTGCATCTGCAAACAGTGCGGCAATGCTTTTGAAAGCCAATACCCTCGCAAAATGTGTTTTGAGTGTGCCGAAAAGCGCACGGAAAGCGGTCTCAAAATCAAAAAAATCTGCGAACATTGCGGAAAGCCATTTGAAGTCCGGAAGTACAACTCTTTCCGTCGGTTTTGCTCCAGAGACTGCGCAAACAAAGGTTTTAGAAAAAATCAGAATGGCGCAGTTGACGAATACAAAAAAAGCGGCGGCGACGTTTTCGAGGCGGTGATGAAAATTGCGGAAAAGAACTATCCGGAGCGCGTGAAACAGCTCCGGTTCAGCAGAAACGAAAAAGCGAAAGTCCGGAAAATTTTGTTCGCCGTGAATGCCCGTCCGAACGGGGACCCGTTCGCTTGGTTTTACAATCATGTCCTTTTCCCGGTTGCGGGCATTGACTATCGCGCAACGCCTGAAAAAGAGCGCGATTTGGTTCAGATGCTTGCCCTCGCGCTGGGCGCGATTTGGACAAAAAAAACGACGGTACAGCCCGCCGAAACTGACTATAAATGGTGAGGGAGGAAACATGATTTACGCATCCGTATGCAGCGGCGTTGAAGCCGCAAGTCTTGCGTGGATGCCGCTCGGATGGGAGGCCGCCTGGTTTTCCGAAATAGAGCCGTTCCCGTGCGCAGTCCTGAAACATCGTTTTCCCGAAGTCCCGAACTTGGGAGATATGACAAAAATCAAAGTGGAGACAATTGAAAATGAAACCGGAAAACTTCAGCGGTTCAAAAATGAATCTGGAGCAGATGTCGTTGTTCCCGGAGGAGTTGATCTCCTCGTCGGAGGAACCCCGTGCCAGTCTTTCTCATTCGCCGGCAACCGATCGGGATTGCGCGGAGTGTCTGGACTCGCGCTCACCTATTGCGAACTTCTTGAGACTATGCGTCCCAGGTGGTTCGTGTGGGAAAACGTCCCCGGTGTTTTCAGTGCAAATCAAGGGGATGACTTCCGGACGTTCCTGCGAAAAATTGATGAAATCGGGTATTCTGTCGCATGGCGAGTGCTGGACGCTCAGTACGTCAGAGTGGACGGATACCCTCGTGCCATTCCGCAAAGAAGACGACGTGTCTTCGTTGTCGGATATTTTGGTTCCGATTTCCGCTGTCCCGCAGGAGTATTATTTGAGCCGGAAAGCGTGTTCCGGACTACTCCGCCGCGCAGAAGCAAGGGGTCGGGCGTTGCCAGATGCCTTACAGCAAGTACTGGTGGTGCAAGCGGGAAAGAACAGCAACATACATTCGTAATCTGCAGCGCTGGATATACGGCAAATTCGGAAATTGGTGTTGACGTCGCTACAACCCAGCTCGCGCGTCAGTATAAATCATCGCCATTTATCTGTGCCGGATTTATGGGAGGTCAGGGCAGCAAGGCTGCGGGAATCGCTTATTCGGATGAACTCGCTCCGACGATTAAAGCGAGTTCCAGCGGCAGCAATTCCGTTCCGGATGTTTTATGTGTCCACGGATCGCAAGACCCGGTCACTCAACACGAACTCGCAAACTCCGTCGGACGCAATAACGGGCGGGAGAATTGTGTGGTTTATGAAAACCATCCACAAGATGCTTTTGTCCGCCGCCTGCTTCCCGTTGAATGCGAACGCCTGATGGGCTTCCCCGACGAATGGACGCGCATCCCGTGGAGAAGTAAGCCGGAAGAAGAATGCCCCGATTCGCACAGATACAAGGCGTGCGGAAACTCAATGTGCGTCAATGTGATGCGCTGGATTGGAATGCGCATTGAATTAACCGAAAGGAAGCTGAAATGAACTGTTTTGAATGTAACTTCGCGCGGAAGTTTCCCGGCGATTGCAAGTACGTTGTTTGCGAACGTTTTGGCGGATTCCGGCGCGTGGATGGGGAATGCCCGAAATTTCGCACGAATAGTGACAAGCTGAAAGGACTGGGTGATTATGATCTGGCTCGTTTTTTGCGCGAATTGGCTTGCCCACCGGATTCAAAAAGCTGTGACGCAGCAGATGGTTGCACGGATTGCTGGAAAAAGTGGTTTAAATCGCCCGCCGACATGGAGTTTTGGCAAAATTTTGAGGAGGAAAAAGAAAATGGCGAAAACTGAAGGTGTTGAAATCGTGATTAAGCACAAAGACCTTGCGTCGGAACCGTGCGAAAATTGTGGAAGCAAGCTGGTTTTCCACGAAAAGCGCAAGGTCGGGGAATGGATACGTCACGAATTAGAATGCGGATACTGCGGAAGCATGTTGGTTTTCCACGAAAAGCAAGAAAAGAAGGAGGGTGAGAATGAAAAATGAAGAAGACCGGGACAAGTGGGAACGACGCTATTTCCGCATCCGGCGCAATTTGGAACGGGCGAAAGATTACATGGATTTGCTGTTGCTTGAAAGAGACGATGGCGAAGACGTCGAAGATGAAATAGAGGCGGCAAGTGATGAAATCGCCGCCCTGACAAAAGAACTGAACAAACTTGAAGAAGAAAGGAACCAAAATGGGAACGCGTGAAGAATTTGAAAGACAGTGTCCTTTTTGTGGCAAGGGCATGTGCAAGCTTGTCGCAGATTACCCGGGCGAAGATGATGACAATTACACACGAAAGGTGTTTAAATGTCAAAATTGCGGTCAAACCATATGGGCTTCATATCCACGCCCTGTTTACGAGCCTCTTGAGGAGCTGAAAGCCCAAAGGCTGGAAATTGTTCTGAAGCTGGATGCTCTGTATGACGAATATTACGATCTAAGGGATTGCACGATGTACCCGACAAAAGAAATGGGGATCGTGAAAGAAGACATCAACAAGCTTCGCAAGGAGCTCGATAAACTCGACAAGAAAATCAACAAAGTTCGCCGAGAGCGGAAAGAAAACGAATAAAAACGGAGCTGGTCGGATGGCAACAATAAAAGAGATGCTTGCCTTGCGGAGGGAAATGGAAGACAAGCTGGATGGCGTGTTTACAGAGTTTAACAGGTTATGGGATAGCCTGAACGCGGAAAACGACGTAACAAAAGAGTTGAAAGACGTGAAAGCCGCAATCGACGATTTGTGGATCAAACTCGAAAAACTCGACGATAAAATCAACGAAACTCGCCGCATGCGGGAAAGCAAATAAAAAACGGAGGAGACAAAATGCTTGTATTCGAAACAATCCTGAAGGACGGAAAAGGTAATTATTACCTGAATGTGAACAACGACACAAAACATGACAACGGCGCGTATCGAATCGTGCAAAACGGCGCTTGCGTCCATATCTCAAGCCTGAAGCAGGATGTAACGCATGATATGGTGGAACTGGAAGATGTGGTGGAGCTCAACGATAATGTCAAACTTGTACCTTGCAAAAGGCGTTTTCGCGGGTTCCGCGCTATGAAGAAATCAGATAACTGTTTTTACTACAAAGACAAGCTTGTAAACCAGTTTGAAACGTACGTTGTTACACCCGAAAAAAGGCTTAATATTGGAGCGTATTTTTTCGAATCAGCAGGGCTTTTTGTGTCGTACACATCGCTGGAGAACGCGGTGAAGGAAGAAAACTTGTACGATGATATCCCTGATTACGATTTTGCCATTGTCGAGTATTGGGGTGTAGTTTTAAAAAGAAACAAAGATTGGGAAGCGTCAACAGCAATCGAGTTTGTTGAAAAACTGGATTTTAGAAAGGTCGTTTCTAGATTTTGGGGAGTTGACGGAGAAAACAACTTGGATTGCTTTTTTATGAGAGGCGGCAACAGCAAAGATTGTTTCTATTGTACTGATGTACGCAGATGCGACAGTTGCGAGAATTTGAGCTATTCGCTGGGTTGCGTCGATTGCGATTACGGAAGCCAAGTCTTTTTTAGTAAGGGCTGTAAATACTGCTCTGATATTGACTTTTGTTTTGATGTGGAATTTAGCCGATCTTGCATGTGCTGTTGGAAAATAAACCATGCAAGTGGCTTGCTTTTTAACAAAAAACGTGAATTGGAAGAGAAGGAAATGTGGAATCACTATTTTAGAGAAATCAAAAATTTCAACGACTTCTATCACGCGCTTGAATACAACAAAATCCGGCACCTTCTCCGGAAGCCCGGCGCAACGGTGACAGCAAAAGAAGTAGCAGAATTTCGCAAGTATCTGCTTGACGAAGTCTTGTAACACGAACCAGTAAAACCACAACACTTGCAACACGCGCCGTGCTCAAAAATCTAACACGCACGGCGCAAAATCATAACACGGAGGAAACACAAAATGAACTACATGACGCATGATGAAGGTTGCGTTTACCTTTGGGCAATGCGCTACAGTTTTGGGCGCATGACGGCGGCGCCTGACGTGGTTTGCGAGCAGATTAAACTTAAGGTTAAACGACTGCCGACAAGCGTTTTAACGGTGATTGTAAAGGAGATTTCGGGAGCGTCCCGTATCGACAGGGCGGCGCGGAAAAGAGACGAGAACGCGCCTGTTTTGCTGGGCGGTGGCTCCATGACTGTAACTTGGCAAAACCTAGCACTTGAAATCTTAAAAGAACTCGACACAAGAGAGAAAACAGAAGGAGAAACAAGATGAACAAAGAAGAATTTACACCGGGACCGTACAATGCGGTCATAGAAGACCATCCGATGTGCGATACAGGCGATTATTACACCACGTTTTGCATCGAAGCAGAGATCGAAGGTAAAAAAAGAACCTTCGCTCAGGTATTCGCTTTTCGCGACAACGAGGATGAGGCGGAAGCAACTACACATTTGTTAGCCGCGGCGCCGGAGATGTACGGGCTTCTGGATATGATACAGATATTTCTGGAAGTTTCGGGCGATGAAAACACGCGAATCGCTTTTTTAACTCAAATCCGGAAGGTTCTGGCAAAAGCGCGAGGTGAAGAATGACGGACAAAGAAGAATTTACACCGGGACCGTACAATGTGCTCATAGAAGACTATTCGATAGAGATCGAAGGTAAAAAAAGAATCTTCGATTTCACTTTTCATGACAACGATGACGAAACAGAAGCAACCACACATTTGCTAGCCGCCGCACCGGACATGTACGCTCTGCTGGATATGATGCAGACCTTTCTGGAAGTTTCGGGCGATGAAAACACGCGAATCGCTTTTTTAACTCAAATCAAAAAAGTTCTGGCAAAAGCGCGAGGTGAAGAATGACGGACAAAGAGGAATTTACACCGGGACCGTGGACGTATGATGGCGGTTTTACAGTATTTTCTGCTGACGGCGAGCCCGTTTGCGACCTTGTATCTGAAGCGGAAATAAACGGGGAAATGCGCATATTGCCTTACAAGGAGAACGCCGCGCTGATTGAAGCCGCGCCGTCGATGTACGAGATACTCAAGGCTGTTACAGGGGTTTTGAGAGAAAAAGAGTGTCCCTACTTTGCTAGGCAGGGTGTTGCGTTGTTGATAGATGTTCTGCTCAAACATATCAGGGGTGAAAATAACGAACAGGCTGAATGCAAGGCTGGTCCATGCAAAAACTGCACAAACCAGGAGAGGCAAAAATGAAGGTTTACGCGATTGATTTTGATGGCACAATCGTAACCGAAGAATACCCCGCAATCGGCAAGCCGATTCAGGCTACAATTGACTTCATCCGCACCATTCAGAAGCGCGGCGACAAGTGGATTCTCCTCACCATGCGCGAGGGGAAAAGCCTAAGGGAAGCACTCACTTTTTTAGTGCTCCGGAAGTGCTTTCCGGCGGCGATAAACGAAAATCTGCCCGAACGCGTCGAGCAGTGGGGAAACAACCCGCGCAAGGTTTACGCGGATGTTTACATCGACGACCATAACGCGGGCGGGCTGATGATACCGAAACTTGAAGAAAACAAGGAGATGGAAAATGACGAACGCGGACAAGATTAGGCAAATGAGTGACGATGGGCTGTTGAAGTGGCTGGATAAAATAGGCTACGCGTGCATGCCCGACGACCGTTGGCGGGCATGGATGGGGAAGAGGCGGACGAAAACAAAACCGAGGAGGAAGAAGAGAAAATGAAGTGGCTGGATAAAGTCAAGGCTTTTTTTAATTACGAAGAAAACGTGGAAGCCTATTGCTTCACACTTGTCGGAGTTTTCCTTTTCGGGGCTGTTATGCTGGGCATATGGGGAGCTAAATGGCACGAGAAAAACACAAAAACCGTTTTAAAGTATTACGACTTTTACGCTGAAACGGTGGTGTACGACAAGTGCGAATACGCGGTTTTTGAGATTGGCGAAAGTCGTTACATCGTCCACAAAGGCAACTGCAACAACCCCGTTCACGCGGGGAAAACTGGAAAGGAGAATTGAAAAATGAACATGAAAACCTTTTTCAAGGACCCGCTGACAAGCGTTTTGCTTGCGATTCAGGCGGTTATTGTGGCAATCGCGATAGCGATAGCGGACCCCGTCGTAATCATCTTTGCAGTTTTTGGTATGGCGTTTATCGCATATTTGCGACTGGTCGACATGCGCATGGCGTGGACTTTTGACATGTGGGGCAAGTCGGTTGACCAAACAGAAAGGGCGCTCAAAATGCTGGAAACTTGCAACGCCACGCTTTCCAGATATCGCGACCTGCTGACGATGTTTAGGGAGGGGCTTATAATTGGCATAGCAAGCGCTGATGACGAAACCGCGAAAAGCTACAGGGCGTGGGTCGAGGCAATCGACCGCGCGCTTAAGGACGAACTCAAAAACTTTAAAACTACAGTCACAAAATAAGGAGAAAATCATGGCTGACGCTGTGAGCCATCCGGCGCATTACGCGCCAATCTTTGAGGCAAGACAGATAGAGTGTCTTGACATTGCGCGCTATCTCGACTTTTGCAGGGGCAATGCATTTAAGTACGTTTGGAGGGCTGGACTTAAGGGAGAACCGGAAAAAGCAATCGAAGATCTTGAAAAAGCGAAGTTTTACATGAACCGCGTGCTTGACCCGGAAATCAACTTGCCCGCGCTTTCGATGTTTAGAGTACTCGGAATTCCGGATAAAAAAGCCTCAATCGAATATATAAAATACAACGTTTTGCAGGAGATTTTGACTATGGACAAATTCTCCGCAATTGACGCAATCAACACACTCGAAAACGCATTCAGAAAGGAGCTCTCAAATGAGAATCATTGAACCGTCCGTCGAAATCTACAACGAACCCAACCACTACAAAAAAATCGAAACAATTGCCCGCGTTTGCACGGGAACGCAAGACAAAGTCGGAAGCAAGCCGGGCTTTGTTGAAAACCTATGGAAGAATCACCATGAAACGCCATTCGAGCATGTGAGAATAGCGGCGCAGGAATACCCGTTCGGGCATGGAAAATTGAACGATATGCGTCTTTATGGGATCTCTTACGGTTTTTTGAATCGGCTTGTATTTAGCAGATGGAAAGATCACTTAACAATCAATGCCCGCGATTATCTTGCATTTGGTGGAAAGCTCGAAGAACTGGAAGAATGGCCGGAAGCCGACGACTACATGACCGTCAAGTTTACGGTTGATATCGGCGTTTCACGCGAGCTTATCCGGCACAGGCAGTTCAGTTTCCAAGAGAGATCAACGCGGTATTGCAACATGTCCGACTGTATCGACTTTATCAAGCCCGTTCCGTTCGCATGGGCTGAATCCGGTGAGCTGAGCGACGCGTGGTATATGGAGTGCGTCTCTACGGAAGCCGCATATCGGTGCGTCTCTGCGGAAGCCGCATATCGCCTGATGATTCGCAAGGGAGCCCGTCCGCAGGAAGCCCGGACCGTCCTTCCGCTCTCAACCGCGACCGTGCTGTATGTTACCGGGATGTACAAGCAATGGGAAGATATGCTAAAGCTCCGTCTCGCGCCCGGCGCGCACCCGCAGATGCGCTACATCATGCAAAAGCTCGTTGAGCTTGAAGACTTTCCGAAAGACAAAATCAAAGTGCCGGAGTTTGAACACTCCGAAAAGAAAAACTAACACAGGAGAAACAAAATGAAAGTCCTTGAAATCAACCCCACGGTATTGGAAAGCGCTGTCGTATTGCTCAAGTCGGCAGTACCGGAACTCACTAAAGCAAGACTTGTCGCAGCACTGAAAATATATGAAATTGACGAACCGGCGCAAAACTTGAGCATTGAACGTCCGCTGACGATAAATGAGACATGCGCCCTGTTGCAAGTACGTCGCATTACCTTGAACAAATATATCAAAACAGGACGACTTCGCGCCGTAAAACTGGGGCGTAGAACAATTCGTATTACCCCCGATTCCATTCGTGAGTTTCTGGACATGGGAACGGCAAAGGAGGCTGGGAAATGAACGAACGGAAGAAACTTACAACCGCCGTTTTCAAGCGTAAATCGTGCCCGAAATGGGCACGTTACGCGGCTGTAAACAGGGACGGAACTGCGTACTATTACGACCAAGAGCCCGACTATGACGCTGTCCGTGGGCGCTGGATGTACGCCTTTGATTGGTATTGTGGAGAGTTCGACGCGACGGACTGGGAACACTCCCTGATTAAGCGTCCGGAAACGAACCTAGACTGGCTTTGCAAACATCCGCAGGAGCTGGCAAAAAAACTGGTTGATTTTGACATTAGTGATCGCTTTTGCGTTGCTCCGGACGGAAAAGTATTTGACGGGTACGCAGAAGAGGGTGGTATTTACAATCTTTCCGATGCAAGCAAGCGTTGTGTCAAACACATCGTCAAATGGTTGAAACGGGAACACAAAAAGGTAAAAAATGACTGAACTGGAAAAACGTGAACGCAACGAGCCCCGCAAACCGGGGCTTCCAACTCGGTATGAAATCGAGAAGGTTATTGCTAAAGCTACAGGTGTTCTAGAGCTTCCGCCGAGTTTAACCAAAATTAAGGAGGATATGGATAAGAAAGCAAAGCGCGAGTTTATGGTGGAGGCCTTTCACAGTGCTTTGTCCGACATTTTGCGCGAATGTTCCAGAGCTCCGCACTTGGAAGAGATAAGGAGAATTGAGCATATTGTTCAACAATCCCTTGCGCTGTATCGGTGTATTTTCGGAAAAACCAAATATCGGAATTTTAAGGACATGTATTCCCACGAAAAGGAGGCGGGAAAATGACCCCCGAAAAAGTCCGTTGCATCGGCTGTAACAGCATGGTCGATGCAAGATCAATAACCAACATTGCAACCAAAGAAAAGCCGTTCAAGGTTTGCCCGCAATGCGCGTTCATCGCCGGGATGTACGTCGTAGTGCTGGGGCGGGAGGACAAAATGTTTGAACCGGGCGCGTTCGACTTGTCCCGAATCGCCGCGCCAATCCGGAAAATCGTCAAGGAAGAGTATCTGAAAGACCCTGTCGGAACCACGGAAAAGTACATGGGCAAGGCACTTGACGAAGAGCAGGAACGCAAAAAAGCCGAGCGCAAGGCGAAGCGTGAAGCCGAGAAGCGCGAAAAAGAGGAAGCGGAACGCAAGGCGAAGGAAATCGCGGACGGCGTGTTTCACGTCCCCCACGCGCTGTATAAGAAGATACAGCTGAAGAACCGCCGGCTTGTCCTTTTGCCGCTCGAATATCGCCCCTTCAACGCCAGAAAAGGCAAGGTTTTGACGATCGTTTCCGATAACGGGAATGTCGCAAAACGCCTCATCCGACGCGCAAAGACAATCCGCCACCAGGGAGAACGCGTAATCGCGTGCATCCTCGAAGAAAAGTCCGCAAAAATCGCTTGAATATTAGCAAAAACTCAAAGAAAGGTTATATTACCATGACAAGCATGAAAATCAAGTTTAAGAAACTCACACCGGAGGCGGAAGCTCCGAAGCAAGGCAGACCCGGCGATGCCGGATTTGACCTTACAGCCACCCGAGTTGAACGCCTTGACAGTATCAGAGTTAAGGCGTATTCCGGTATTGCCGTTGAAATTCCCGAAGGGTACGAAGGACAGATTAGAGCACGTTCCAGTATTCACAAATACGACGCAATATTATCCAATGGTGTCGGAACGATTGATTCCGGATATCGTGGCGAAATTTCCGCAGTGTTTTACCATTGCGGACCGGAATTGCCTTACGAAGCGGGAGACAGATTCGCGCAACTTATCATAAAACCAGTCCCGCGCGTCGAATATGTAGAGGCGGAAGAACTCTCTGAATCGGAACGCGGCGCGGGCGGTTATGGGTCCACGGGCAAAAACTAAAAAAACGAACTGAAACAAAGACAAAAAAACGGAGGCTTTGAAAAGCATGGATTACAACAAGGTTATTTTGATTGGGCGCTTGACCCGCAAGCCCGAAATGCGTCATACTGCAAGCGGAACGGCAATTACCGGGATGTGTGTGGCTGTAAACCGGAGAATCGGCAAGGATGACAAGCAGGATGTTACCTACATCGACGTAAACGCGTGGGGCAAAACTGCGGAATTTTGCGAGCGGTATTTTGATAAAGGGTCGCCGATTCTGATTGAAGGGCGTTTGACGCTGGAAAAATGGACCGACAAGCAGGGGCAAAGCCGTTCTGCGCTCAAAGTTACAGCAGAAACGGTCGCTTTTGCGGAAAGCAAGAACAACAGCGATAACCGCAACGGCGGCGGGAATCGTGGAGGATATGGAAATCAGCAGGGGAATTATCGCGGCAACGGCGGCGATTACAATACGCAAAACAACACAAGAAACACCCATGGAGGCAACGAAAGGTATGAACCGCGTCAATCTTATCAGAAAGCGTCAAACAGCGCGTACAACGCGCCACAAAACATGAATGGCAGTGAGCATCGTTACAGCCCGGAAGACGAACCGCAAGCCGCCGCTCCGACTCAGAATCAGCCACAAACAGAAATGAACGATGATATCCCGTTCTAACTCAAAAACGGATGATTTGAAAAAGAGGCTCCCGCAGGGTAAAGGAATAACCCCTGCGGGAGAGAAGAAAAAGAACGGAACAGATTGAACCAACCAACAAAAGGTAAACAATCTCCAAAGCGTATTATATCCTGCTTCTTTGAAAAATCAAACGCTAAGGAGAAACAAAATGCAAAAAAAGTGCAAAAAAAATGATTTGTCCAGTGTTCCCAATGAAAATCACAGCCCCGAATGCTGGGGAAAATATGAACAATCTCAAAAATGTCCTGCTTGCGAATTTAAGCGCAGTTGCTATTTTTCGAAGAAAAACTCAATGGAGCAAGAAAAAAAAGACAATGAATTTGCCGGGTATCGCGAATTCGATGACGCGCGGAAAGTGACTGTAATCTCCCCTGAAAAACGTACGTTTAAGCTTCCTGACGGGCGTATAATCGAACCGTCGGAAATTAACCTTGCCTGTATCATTTGGGCACTCCAATTCGGGAGCGAAAACAGGGGCGCGGCGATTGCTCTTGCCCTCAAGCTCTCAGGCGCAAAAAGCATTACAGATATTGCGCGTGCAACTGGACGATCCAAACAGGCAGAGCACAAAAACATAGCGCGAGAACTTGGCGTGGGACAGAAAAAAGCGTCAGATTCGAAGCTATTGAAGCTCACGCCGCGAGAATTCGCGGTGTATAAGCTGAAATTAAAGGGGATGAGTGTAAGAAAAATTGGAAAAACTCTTGGTTTGGATGTCCAGCAAGTGTTTAGATGTCAACGCTCTTTGAGTTTAAAAAAAGTCAATTTGTCAACACCCGTCCTTTCTTAAAACAAAAAAAATCAAAAAAAATCGGGTGTGAAAGCGGAAGAGGGTTGACAAGATTCCTTTATATAAGTAAATTAACTAAAGAACAGGAGGTCGAAAAATGGGTGGAAGAGGTTCTAGTAGCAGTAAAAGCGTCGACCCTGAAGAATTCGGGCGCGTCTGGGAAAAATACGGGAAGAAAAGGCTTTACTTGGACGAGAAAAAGGTTATGAAAGAAATGGGCTTTGAGCTCGATTTTTACAAAAGTGGCGACATTGCTTACGCTGAGCTGAACGGTGAGAAAATATCTAATAACAAGGCGTGGGAAGTCAGAAGTGATTTGTTGAATAGTTATATAGACTTCCATACAGGTCTTATCTATTCAAGACATGGGTTAACCGAGGACGAATTGGCGGCAATGATCGACAAGGTAAAGCCATCAATGATTCTCATGTATGGCAAAGCCGTTCCGGAGGCGTGCGGGGGCGTTGAATTCAAAAGTTATGAAGATGATACATTCGGGCTAAAATTTGCGGGACGAACAAAAAAACGACAAAAACTAAATAGGCGCGGATGGCAATTTTATCCATTCCGCGCCCTTGCGATAGATTATTATGTTACACCGTCTTTCTTTTTTTTAACCGCTTGACTTTCCTGCTTCCGTGCAAGATATTCCGCGTCAAGTTTTTTCATCTTTCTTCTCCTTCTTTACGCCGGGCTTTTCGCCCGGCTTTGTTGTTAAGTGTTAGCCTAGTCTCGGCCGTCCCTTTGCCCCACTCAAGTTCACCCCTTCCAAGTCCGCCCCACTTAAGTCCGCGTAGTCCAAGCTCGCGTATCTTAAGCTCGCCCCACTTAAGTCCGCCCCACTTAAGTCCGCGTAGGACAAGTCCACCCCTTCCAAGTCCGTCCCACTTAAGTCCGTCCCACTTAAGTCCGCCCCACTTAAGTCCGCGTAGGACAAGTCCACACCGTGCAAGTCCGCATAGGACAGCTTATTTTTTACCTTCTCGACGGCTTTTACAAAGCTTTCAGCCTCGACTTCAAGCGAGGGAATGTCAAAAATAGAGGGGATAGTCCAAGTTTTTTTAGTCATCTTTCTTCTCCTTCTTTACGCCGGGCTTTTCGCCCGGCTTTTTTTGTAAGTGTCAGCCTAGTCTCGGCAGTCCCTTTGCCCCTTTCAAGTCCGAAAAGTTAAAGTACGCGCAACGATAGTTCGCTCCGGTCAAGTCCGCATTGCCAAGCCACGCACCGTACAGGAACGCCCCGGTCAAGTCCGCGCTTTCCAAGTGCGCGCCGCTTAATTTCGCGCTTTCCAAGTACGCCCCGCTTAAGTCCGCGCTTTCCAAGTGCGCCCCGCTCAATTTCGCGCGTTCCAAGTTCGCGTAGCTTAAGTCTGCGCCGTTCAATCTCGCGCCGTTTAAGCTTGCGCCGTTCAAGCTTGCGCCGTTCAATCTTGCGCCGTTCAATCTCGCGCCGTTCAATCTCGCGCCGTTCAATCTCGCGTATTTTAAGTCCGCGCGGTGCAAGTCCGCCCCTGCGAGCTTATCTTTCACCTTCTCGACGGCTTTTACGAAGCTTTCAGCCTCGACTTTAAGTGAAGGGGTGTTATCAAGGTAAGTGATAGTCCAAATCTTTTCAGCTTTCATTTTTCTTCTCCTTTTGCCGTTTCCGGTGTTGTGTTGTTTTGCGTCTATGTCGTTAATATATACGCAAAAAGAAAAAATGC
>ERZ1034755.192-NODE-192-length-21131-cov-293.731828_pt1 | contig 21131 bp, 31 predicted proteins | sample MGYA00520596_ERZ1034755 | MGnify/ENA primary metagenome ERZ1034755 (study PRJEB33766, sample SAMN09781701) | gut metagenome | biome: gut microbiome | host: Homo sapiens | place: Madagascar | study: EMG produced TPA metagenomics assembly of the PRJNA485056 data... | reverse complement strand
ACCAAAAGAAGAAGCTGTGGGGGGAATATAAACCCACTCGCCCAGATTTGGACAATTTGCTTAAAAACTTACAGGACTACTTGACGACGTTCGGCTATTATGCCGACGACAGTCAGATCGTAGTTCTCTGCGCTAGAAAATTTTACGGCAACAAAAATAAAATTGAAATAGCAATAACTGAGCTTGCAGGAAAGGAAGAAAATGACACCAGAATATTTTTGGGAGAAAATTGAAAAATTTTGTAAAGAAGAGAATATGTCACTTAGAGCGGTGAGCAGATATTTTGGCTTGCCTGACACCTATCTTCAAAATCTTAAAAATAAGAAAAACAGTTTTCCGACACCGGCAAAACTAATAAAATTCAGAGAACTTTTTACAGATGATGAGATGTTTGAAGCCCTTAGAGCTTATGATAGGCTCACTCCAAATGCAGACAACTTTTTACTCGGACTTAAAGTTTCAAAAGACGCTCGACTAAAAAATAGATTGAAACGCAAAATACAGCGAGGCGTGCGATGGTAGCAATTAAATCCTACCCTGCTTTCAAGTTATTTGAAAGAGCAAAAAGAAAGAGCTATGACGGCTTAGGAGATGAAGAAGTATTTATCTCCAAACGTACAAAGGGACATGAAAGTGTGGAACAAACTTACCAAAAAGTATGTCTGGAATATAACCAAGGCAAGACGATGACATGGCAAGAACTTTATGATTTTCTTTTTCCAGAAGTGCAGCGGAGAAGATGGTATTTAAAACACCGAAAATCGTGAAAAATACGCTTACATTGAGCGAATAAAATTTATTGAATATAAATTTACTTGAAGTAAAAATAAAGCGCTAAAAACGCAAAATATGAGGTACAAACATTGAAGTGTAAATTATGCGGACGAGAAATTCCTGAAGAGGATATCGTTCCAGAAATGCAACACCAAATTTGTTATGAATGTGAGGTGAAGTTAGAATATGGCGACTAAACGAAGATTTAAAAAACTTACAGACAAAGCAATATTGCCAGAACGTGCCACAAAAGGCTCAGCGGGTTATGATATATCCGCAAGCGAATCTGTAACGATTCAGCCTGGAGAAATTAAGCTTGTACCAACTGGTCTAGCTGTTCAAATGGAACAAGATGATGTCATGTTACTTATGGACCGTAGCTCAAATCCACGTAAGCGAGGCATTAGTTTATCTAACTCTGTGGGTGTTATTGATCATGATTATTTTCCCAACGAGTTCATGGGAATGTTTACGAATATCACAGACCAACCTGTGACTATTGAAGCAGGACAACGTATTATGCAAGCTGTATTTGTAAAATACGGTTTGGTTGATAATGACAAAGCAGAAGGTCAACGCACAGGCGGATTTGGAAGTACAGGAGATCATTGATGAACAAATATGAAATGGCTATCGGCTTGATAATTATAGCAATTGGAAGTTTCATAGCTGGTGCAGCTTGTGTCGGTATACAGCTTGAAAAAGTAAAAAGGCGGCGTGATGATGCGCTGAAACGAGTTAGAGAATTGGAGAAATGCAATTGGAAAAATTAAAAGAAATTGAACCATATGCTTATGAGGTTATTTATCCTGACTATGATGGAGAATTATTTTATTCTTTATTTCGTGCAAAAAAAAGAGCTGTAGAAGTTGGAGGACGGATAAGAACAATTCACATCAAAGAACAATTAACTCCAATCATTGATTATTTAGAAAAACGTATAGCAAAGGTTGGAGAATACTCAAACGGTAGTGAGAAATTACTTTATCAAGGAATTAAATCAGCGTTTAGAGATACAAGAAAATTAATTGAGGAGGCGCAGGATGAAGAAATGTGACATGTGTGGCGCAAAATACTCGGAAGAAGCAGAAAATGGATTGTGTCCAGACTGTGTACATTGGGAAGAATACTCTACGTGCAGTAAATGCAACAGAAGAATCGACTGCGAATGTATGGAATGCCATGATTGCTACCCAGAATGTACCTGTGAAACGTGTGGAGGTTGCCATATAGACGGTTGGGAACAGTGGGCATGTTGGGCGAGTAGAAACGATCCCAATTATGACCCGCTTGATATTTGAGGAGGAATGAAGAATGTTTGAAGAAAAAGTAAAAAGACCTACTGCATCAGGTTTAATTCCATTAAGTTATAAAGATGTTCTTTTAAAAGAGTTTTCCAGGGCAGTTCAAGAGAATTACACGAAAAATGCGCAGATATTGCGTGAGCATAGAGAATATATTGAATATCTTGAACAAGAATTAGAGAAAAGCCGAGACTTAGAAGGCCAAGCTAATAACCAAGCAAGCTATGAATACATTTTGAAATGTGAAGCAGAAACGTTGCTTAAGGAAAAACAAGAGCAAATCGTAGCACTCAAATCCCAGTTAGATTCGCAGCAGTCAAAACTTCTCGAAGTTCCACAGTTTGTGGCAGATTGGTACGAAGAAAATAAAGAAGATTTGGAGTATCAAGTCTATTTGATGAATATTATCATCTCTAAGAAAGAAAGTACGGCTGAAATGTCAAGCATAGAACTTTGGTTCACTGATGAGGATGAGTTGAATAAACCTCTTGAAACTATATTTGCGATGAAAAACGGCTACACCATCGCCAAGGAGAAGCGGTTTTATCTGAAATTTAACAAGCAGCTTTTTAATCTAGAAAATAGAGACACTATATACTCTGATTTATATCTAGATGATGAGGGAGCTTTGATAACTGATAAAAAATATGCTAAGAAATTCACTCAACAAGAAATCGACAGCATGGATACTGGAAGCTATGAACAGATTGAGGTGGAAGAATGAAAAAATGGTACTTATCAACACCAATGAATGGTAAGACAGAAAAAGAAATTCAAGCATCTCTGCAGCGTGGTATTGAATGGGTAAAAGAAAAAGGAGATAAATCTCATTCTCCGTATAATCCAGATAATGCAGCATTTAACGATAAGAACGAAGTTCACGATTCCAAGCCTATTGCGATGCTCGCAAAAGCAATTGAGCCAATGGATGAGTGCACAGGAGTTTTATTTATCGGAGACAGGAAAATTTTAAAAAGTAGTAAGGGCTGTTTTATAGAGTATCAGATTGCCCTGGAATATGGAAAGGAGATAAGATTCATTGATTGAACTAAACAAGATTTACAATGAGGACTGTTTGGAGGGTATGAAACGAATTCCCGATGCTTCAGTAGATATGATCTTGTGTGATTTGCCTTATGGAACAACATCAAATAAATGGGATAATGTATTGCCATTTGATAAGCTCTGGGAGCAGTACGAGCGAGTAATTAAAGACAACGGAGCAATATTATTATTCGGGCAAGATCCATTTTCAAGTCACTTGAGATTAAGTAACGAAAAAATATACCGATATGATTGGATATGGGAGAAGTCTCAAGGTGCAAATTTTATGCTAGCTAAAAAGCAGCCTATGAGAATATTTGAAAATATATCCGTTTTTTATAAGAAACAATCAAAGTATTTTCCAGAAATGGAAGAAGGTGAACCTTATGTATCTGGTGGAGGTTCTGCTGGAGCGAACTTCAATCATGTGTCTAAAAAAAAGTCGATTAATACAGGAAGTAGATATCCAAAAAGCATAATTAAATTTGGAACAGGAGATAAAACTAAGTATTGTCATCCGACACAAAAACCTATTCCTTTATTTGAATACTTGATTAAAACCTATACAAATAAAGGAGATACAGTTCTAGATAACTGCATGGGTTCAGGAACAACAGCAATTGCTTGTTTAAACACAGAGCGTAATTTCATAGGCTTTGAAACAAATAAAGAATACTATGATAAATCCTTAGAACGTATCAAAAACAACGTGACACAATTAGATTTATTCGAGGAGGCGAAATGACACAAACAAAGCTACAACTCATGCGTGAGAAGAAGGGGCTGACTGTTGAGCAGTTGGCACATGAAGTCAACAGAATAGAAGAAGTACGTCGGAACCTGCCAAAGGGGCACGGGATAATTGATTTAAAAGGTCTGATTTTGAGTTTTAATAGAATTGAAAATAGTGATTTTACTTTTAGCACAATTTATACAAAAAAATCATTAATAGTTATGACTATTGCCCAAGCCCTCGGCTGCTCGGTAGATGAATTGGTGGAGGAATAAAAGTGGGATTATTTACCATAAGGTTTACGCATTGTTCAATTGAATGTGACGAATGCTTAGATGGAGAAATAGTGAACACTGGCGATATGGGTACAAGAACAGTGGAAGATGTAAAGAAATATTGGAGAAGCGAAGGGTGGCGCATTGGAAAAGTAATACTTTGTCCAACTTGCCATCACAAGAAGGAGGCTTAGATGACTGAAACATTAAAAGAATACAATTTGTACAAAGAAGATGAAGAAAAATTAGTTGATATGTTGTATCAAACAACTCTAAAAGAATATCCAGGAATTCCAATTCCTGATGAAGAATTGGCGAAAGAACTTTTGAGAATGGGAATTCAAGCGAACCGCGGTGTAATAGAAGGAACAATTTTAAAAGACTATCTTGTGAATTATAGCGAGAAAGACATTCAAAAAATTCGAGAAGAAAAAATGCCATTGGTCACTGCCGCAGAATTTAAAGCTGTGCATAGACAAATGTTAGAACAAAGTACAAAACTTGAAGAGAAACTTAGTTTTGCTGTTGAATCTTTACATTTTATAGAGCAAGGGAGATTTGATGCTGCTGAATTTGCAAGAAAAGTCCTCGCAGAAATCGAAAGAGAAGAGGAGTAAGAAAAATGTTTAAAGATTTATTGTCATTGATTAAAAAAAAGAAAAGAGATGAACCAGAATTAAATCAAGAGTTAAGTCCAGAAGAAAAAATTAGAAGTCAGTATGTGATTAGAAAAATGACATATGCAGATGGACACTTTGTCTTTTGGCTAGAAAGCTCGCTTGATCAGACTTTTACATTTAAAACATTGGAGGAAGCTAGGACGTTTTTAGATAATAAGGTAAAAGCAAGGTTAGCGAATTACCTTGTTAATGATGAGGTAGTAGAATGAAAGGATTGAAAATTACATATGAACTTTCCATCTATGAAGATGGGGTTCTCGTTATGCAGCAATTTTACGATGATTTTAACGAAGCCTTAGAGCGCTATGCCCAGGAATGGAGCTGTGGCTATCACGCTAACCTATTTAAACGTATATCAGATGACAAAGGAAATACATTAAAGACTGAGAAGTTTAAGGAGTGTTGGGAGTGAAATTACCTTATTTTAAAATCGATAAAGTAAGTGGTGTTTGTAGAAAATGTTCAAATATTAACTGCAATCATGAGCGGAAATATAATAAGAAAAACGTAAAACCTTATGTTTCTCGAAGTCGAATTAAGAAATATGAAAAGGACATAATAAAGGAGCAATTGGAAGATAAAAACGACTTGTTTTAACCAAAATAAAAAAAGCCTTATAAAGGCAGCGATTACAAGGGAGTACAGCTTATAAAGCCACTTCCGATTATATTATATTTTTACCATAGTTAAAGGAGAATAAAATGGAAATATTTTTTAAAACAGAAGAAAAAAGCGTTCTTTTTCTACTAATAAAACTCAAGTAGTTGAACTTCGAGGCTTAACTGTAGATGAAGTTGAATCAACAATCAGTTTTTATAATGGTTTGCAAGCTGCAAGAGAATTGAATAAGCAAGTGACTGAGGTGAGTAAATGAAAAAGCCTATTTATAAAGAAATTAAAACATACGGTGGAGATATCATAGATAAAAATATCATTGGATATGAACATGTCTCAAGACCAGGATTTTCTAAAATCAGACATAAAAAACGTATTAAGGGTAAAATAAATAAAAACTTGACCCTTGATGACTTTAGGAAAGCGGGAAAAGGATATGCGAACATTGTTAAAGCATTTACGGAAGGAATGGAAGAGGTATTAAATGAATAAATTTATTGAAAACACAGTGGTTGGTATTGTAGTAGCAGGATTTATGGTGCTGTTTATTGCTATTATATTCAGTATTGTTAAATGGATTTTAGGCTTTTAGAAAATAAAAAGCCCGTGGAAGGGCTTAGGTTAAAAGTTTTGGTCGTCATAATTGTTGTGACTTCTATATTATATCAATACGGGAGGCAGTTTTCAAGTGGCGGATAAGTTGGATTTGTTGATTAGTGATTACATGACAGGAATGCTTCAAGTGAAGATAAATTCTCGCGAGTTATGGATCACTCGTCAGAAAAATGAAGAACGCATCGGAAGCAGTGGCACAAGTTCCAACTTAGCGCCACAAGAACGCCGAATGATGATATTAGAAGAGGATACGAAGCTTCAGAAAATGAAAGACCAAAAAGAAACAATGGATAACTTGATGCGAGCATTGGAGGGGACAACTATTAAGGAAATACTAACGTATAAGTTTAAATATAGACTTTCTTGGGAAAATGTGGGAATTAGAGTAAGGCTAGAAGAGAGTGCTGCAAGAAAGCAATATAAAGATTTCAAACGAAAATTTTTAAAAGATGGGCTTTGGGCGAGTGTATTTGAGTAAAACCCTTTCCCGTTTTTTTCCCGAAAATTTCCCGTTTTTTTCCGTATTTAAGTGTTAATATTGTATTATGAACAATTCGGCAGAACACAAAATGGTAAGTCTCGGTGTACAAAAGTGTGCTGAAATTGTTTAACGTTGCTGGACGGTAAAACCAGCGCTTGGGAACTTAGCTCAGTTGGTAGAGCAGTAGATTGAAGATTTATGTGTCTCAGGTTCAATTCCTGAAGTTCCCGTTTGTGCATCTCGGTTGAAGCAAGGTGATACTTGTCCGAGAGCCTTCTTTGGTAGAAGTACCTAAAGTAGCTAACAAGAGGCATGGTGATAGCCCTGCCGGAAAGTTATCCGAAACTCGTGAGAGATGGAGGAACTAGTAAAAGCTAGTGTGAAGATGGGGGTGTGTCACAATAACATAATCATAGAGCAGAGGTCTTTTCGTTGGATAGAAGTAAGCACATGCCGACAGGATGATGACTTTGCCAGATAAGGAGAAGTGCGATAGCTTACTCAAACTCTGGAATAAATCAAACAATCCAATTTGCCGTGAACAGAAGAAATTCTGGTATAAGAAAAGCGCCTAGTATGAGTAGCACAAGGCAAAACACAGATGATAACAAAGTATGTTAAAGAGGAACATAAATTATTATAAAATCTGTATCGTGTGAAAGTTGGTGAGTTTCGTCCTCAGCCCTAACATTAAAAGCAACAGGAGCTTAAAGAGTTGCTTGCTTTAAGTAGAGCCTGTTGGGTTAGTCGCTTAATAATGAGAGTGTTATTGTGGTTGGAGAAAAACCGCACAATTAAAGGTTATTCGTATAGTGGTAGTACAACAGTCTCCAAAACTGTTAGCGTTGGTTCGATTCCAGCATAATCTGTAGCAGTTTCTTTATACAGGAGGGGAAGCTGACTCTGAATGGAAGAAATTTCTTTGTATAAATACTATCTTGCTTAGGCTGTCAGAAATGGCGGCTTTTTATGTTGAAGAAAGGAGTAAGAAAATGCAAATTGAAAATAAAAATATCGAAGATCTTATTCCGTATATAAATAATCCACGAAACAATGATGAAGCAGTTGGTGCGGTCGCAAGCTCCATTAAAAATTTTGGTTTTAAGGTTCCGATTGTCATTGATTCAAACGGAGAGATTATTAATGGTCATACTCGACTAAAAGCAGCTAAAAAATTAGGTCTTGAAAAAGTCCCTGTTATTATAGCTGATGATTTAACACCAGAACAAGTAAAAGCATTCCGAATTGCAGACAATAAGGTTGCTGAAATTGCAACGTGGAATGAGGAACTTTTAAATATTGAGCTTGGGGAACTGATTGAACTTGATTTCGATATGGAAGAGTTTGGTTTTGGTGAAAACCCTGAAATTAAGGAAGTTATAGAGGACACGGATTTTGATGTAACACCACCAGAAGAACCGACCTCACAGGAGGGCGACATTTACCAACTAGGGCGCCATAGATTGATGGTAGGTGATTCCACAAGTTTAGAAGATGTTGCGGCTCTCATGGGCGGACAGAAAGCAGATTTATTACTTACTGACCCACCTTATAACTTAGCATATAAAGGGCGGACAGATGATGGTTTAGAAATAAAAAATGACAATATGGATAGTCAAGCATTTCGTAAGTTCTTATACAGTGTATTCAGTTCTGCAAAAGAAGTTTTAAAACAAGGTGCATCTGTTTACGTTTGGTATGGGGCAAAAGAACAAGTTAATTTCCATATTGCTATTGATGAAGCCGGATTTGAAATTGCACAAGAGTTAATCTGGAATAAAAACAACATGGGAATGGGATATCCATATCGTTGGAAACATGAACCTTGTATGTTTGGGCATATTAAAAATTCAAAATTTATATGGTATGGCGATAAATCACAAACTACAGTGTTGAATTTTGATAGACCTGTTAGAAACGGTGAGCATCCGACAATGAAACCTGTTGCTTTATTTGATTATCAAATGCAGAATTCAAGTAAAGAGGGCGACGTAGTTTTAGACCTATTCGGTGGTTCGGGTACAACTTTAATTGCTGCAGAGCAAAATGGAAGAAATGCCTATCTCATGGAATTAGACCCACGATATGCAGATGTGATTATTAATCGTTGGGAGGAACTCACAGGGGAAAAGGCTATAAAAATAAATTAGGAGAAAAAGCATGGCTGCAAAAGACAGGCTGACTGCAAAACAGGAAGCATTTGCCTTTGCAGTTGGTTATGAAAACAAGAGTTATTCACAGGCTTATAGAGAAATTTACACCGTGAAGCCGGAAACCCTTGACAAGACTGTTTGGAAGCGAGCGTCTGAACTTGCTAACAACGGGGAGGTTTCGGGTAGGATTGATGAATTAAGAGAACAAAAAAGAAAAGAAGTTCAGCGTACCTTATCTTGGACTTTGAAAGAATCAGAAAATGAGTTACGTGACATCATCAAAAAAAATAAAAATGATTTAATAAGGGCAGAGCGCCAAGGTCAATCAGCTAAACATGCAAATAATTCAGCAATCCTAGGTGCTATTCAACAGCTTACTGATCTGGTTAAACTAACATTACCTGTCAAAGCAGCATCTGATTCTGGAAATAATCAAGATGATGAGTTGAAGCGACTTGCAGATAGTTTGGAGAAATTGAAATGAAACTTACTAAAAAGCAAGATAGAATACTTAGAGAGTTAAATAATAATGACGATTGGCATATCTTAATCAATCATGGGGCGAAACGTAGCGGAAAAACTGTTCTAGATAACTTGTTATTTTTGAAAGAATTAGCACGAGTTAGACAAATAGCTGACGAGGATGGTGTAGATAATCCACAATATATTCTCGCTGGATTTACACTTAGTAATATAAGACAAAATATTATTACTGAGTTAATGAACTGGGGGATAAATATTTCTTATGATCGATACAATAATTTCAAACTCTTGGGAGTAAGTATTGTTCAAACTTCAACAGGAAATATCAGCGGTATTGGTCGTATTCGTGGTATGACAGCATACGGAGCTTATATAAATGAGGCAAGTTTATGCAATCCAGAAGTATTTGATGAAATTATTGCACGGTGTTCGGGGCGAGGTGCTCGTATTATTTGCGATACTAATCCGGACCATCCAGAACATTGGCTAAAAAAAGATTACATCGATAACAAGAAGAGTAAACGTATCCTCAATTATCATTTTTCACTTGATGATAACGAATTACTTGATCCAGATTATAAAAAGAATATTAAACTATCAACCCCACAAGGAATGTTATATGACCGTGCAATCAAAGGCTTGTGGGTATCTGGTAAAGGTTCTATATACGGTCTGTTCGATAGAGAAAAGCATTATATGCCTTTCTCAGAGATGAAAAGTATTCATTTCGAACGTTATGTTGCCGGTGTTGACTTTGGTTTTTCAGAGGGACACAATGGCGTTGTTCTTGTGTTTGGAGTTAAAAACGATAAATACTACCTTTTAGAAGAACATGCGCACACAGGGCTTTATATTGATGCGTGGTGCGATATTGCTTTGAAGTTAATAGACGAGTATGGAGACATGCCGTTTTTTTGTGATTCAGCACGTCCAGAACATGTTGCAAAAATGAGAGATAAAGGTATCCAAGCTATATTAGCCAATAAGAAAGTTCTAGCAGGGATTGAACATATCTCAAAGCTTTTTTATCAATCAAAACTATATATTTCTGAGGATGTCAAAGTATTTAAAAAAGAAATCTACAACTATGTTTGGAATGAAAGAACGGGCGAACCTGTGAAAGAAAATGACGATGTTATGGATGCCATGCGCTACGCACTTTATACAGACAGTATTGTGAATGCTGGAGAAGAACTCACAGCAGACGAAGGAGCAGAGAAGATACATAAGCTAAGTATTTATTAATCAAGGAGAGGAGAGATAGTTGAGTATAAATAAAAAATATGACAAGAGTGCGAATTACCAATATAGATATAGCAGCCTTGGTGAACTACTAGAAAATCTTAACGATCTAGTTGCTTTTATTAATGACCATAAAAATAAACAACGCAATCGCCTCAATGTTTTAGACGATTATTATAAAGCTAAAAATACAACCCTGTCTAACTACATTAGAAAAAACAAGTATGAAGAAGAGAATATAAAAGTTTTTCATAATTTTGGTAAAGTCATCACTCAGTTCAAGGTTGGATATACAACAAGCAACCCGATAAGACTAAAACATGTTGATGATAATATATTGGATTTACTTGCACAGTTTGATAAAAATAGTGACATGCCTCGTCATAACAGTGAATTAATGCTTGATATTTCCAAGTATGGTAGAGCTTACGAACTGGTACAAGATGATAAAGTAACTCTTCTTAACGTGTTCGAGTGCTTTGTAATTTACGATTATGCTGTAGATAAAGAACCAATAGCAGGTGTAAGATATGTGACTTATCCAAAACAAGGAAACAAATTAGAAGAAACTCGAGTTACATTATATACACCCGAAAAGATTATTGAGTATATATTGTCAGGGAGTGAACTTAAGGAAGTGGATTCAGTAAGCCATTTCTTTGAGGGAGTGCCACTTATTGAGTATCAAAATAATCGCTCACGCTCTGGTGACTATGAAGATTTACTTAGCTTGATTGATGCCTATGATTTAGCTGAAGCTAATACAGCTAACCATTTGAACGATTTGGTAAATGCTGTATTGGTTATTAAGGGAGATATACGTAAGCTTAAAGATACTGATGAGTATAAAAAGATGTATGCTAACAAAGTCATTTTTGCTCAAAGTGGATTGGATGCTGACGGTAAGCCAACTGAGGTGGATGCAAAGTATATTTATCGAACATTAGATGTACAAGCCATCGAGACATATAAAACTCGACTGAGAAAAGATATCTTCTCACTTTCAAATGTTCCGGACTTGACGGACGAGAATTTTTCCGGTAATGCGAGTGGTGAGTCCATGAAGTATAAGCTTTTTGGCTTTCAACAAGCTACAGCTTCAACAATGAGTAATTTCAAGAAGTCCGCAAAAGAACGTTATCAATTATTTGTTAATGCTCATTCTACACGTACTGCACTAGAAAACTATGTTAAAACCTATGAATTAGATTTTGATGAAAGTATGAAAGATTTGAGTGCTCTTGAAATAGTATTCAAGCCTAATATTCCGTATTCTGTTGTTGATGAGATGAACATGCTAATAAATAGCGGCACACCAGTTTCCACACAGACAAAATATAGTCTTGTTTCTTTCATTGATGATCCACAAGCTGAGATTGAACGAGTCGAAGAAGAGCAACAATCAAATGAGGACGCTACAATTGAAACCTATTTTGATAACTCAGGAGATGTAGCTCATGAAGAAGAATGATTATTGGGCTCAACGTGAGCATGAAAATATTTCTAGTATAAAAAAGCGTGAAAAAGAGTTTACTGAATATGTGAGAGCTGAATATCAAAGAACCATTGAGAATCTTAATTTAGAGATTGAAAAAGAACTCAATCGTTACTTGGAATCTGAAAAGATAAGCATGGCTGATTTCATGAAAGCTGCGGACAAGATGGATGTAAAAGCATTTAACAAGAAAGCAGAAGAGTACGTGAAAAACAAAGACTTCTCACAAAGGGCAAATGCAGAGTTGAAGCTTTATAATTTGAAAATGCGTGTGAATCGTTTGGAATTGTTAAAAGCTAAACTCTCATTAGAGCTAGACCAACTGCATAGTCGGTTGGAGCCGAAATTTAAAGAGTTTTTAATAAATGAGGGAACCATAGAATATCAAAGACAAGCTGGAATATTAAGCAGCTCTATAAACATAGATAAAAAATTAATAGAAGAACTTGTCAATGGTTCATTCAATAATGCGAACTGGTCCACTCGTTTATGGCTGAATATTGAAGATACAAGGGGATTGTTAAAAAAAGCCCTCAATGAATTGCTTTTACGTGGCGTTAATCCTAGTAAGTTTGCGACAGAATTGATGCGGTTAATGCATCCTTTGGAAGTATCGAGAAGCAACGCTTTACGTTTGTTAATTACAGAAAGCGCAAATATTCAATTGAATGTTCAGTTGGATAGCTTTCAACAATCGGGCTTCACAGAATATGAGTTTGTAACAGAACCCAGTGCTTGTGATAAATGCGCTCCGTTGTCTGGTAAAGTTTTTCCTATTGCAAAAGCTAATGTTGGGGAGAATAGAGCGCCTATGCATCCTTTTTGTAGATGTTCTTCTCTTCCACATGAGAGTGAAACTCATCTAAAGAACATTCTTGGGAAAGATTACTGGAAAAGAAGGCAAGCGAACATAGAGCGTAATATTCAACGTAATTAATAAGTCACATCTTGTGGCTTTTTTTATGCCTTTTTATCAGTGCAGGCTTTAAAGAACACTGAAATACAAAAGGAGGGGCAAACATGCCAAAAAACAAAAAAAGCTTACTCCAAACTCTGAAAGATGCGGTTAATTCGTTTCAAGATATCGCAGAAACAGAAGAGGAACAAGAAGCCGTCGATAACATCCAAGAGGATGTTGAAAAATTAGAAGAGAAGTCAGAGGAGCAAGTGGACGAATTGGAAAAAGATGCCGAAACAGATACTCAGACCGATGATAACTCTGACGAGCAAACAGAAGAAGAGGGTACTGCAGAAACATATACTGCTGAAGAAGTTAAACCTATGCTAGAGGGACTGGCGTTGTCTGATTCATCCGTAAAAGAAGCCTCAGAATTTATTGCGACTTTATCTAAAGAAGCTGCAGATAAACTTATCCCTCTTCTGAAAAAAGTTCTTGATGAAACTACAGCATCATCAATTCAAACATTGCTTTCAGAAACTAAAAGTAAGAAAGTGACTACGGGATCTAAGAAAACAACGCCTAGCCTTGGCCAACGTATGGCGGCAGAAGCAAATAAAAGAAAAGGAGTATAAACATGTTTACACGTACTAAAAAGAATTTTGATGTCATTAATTTTTTACAATCTCAACACTTTATCAGTTTCACACATCAAATTGATGCAACACATCCGAAAAAAGATGCAAATGGCATCATCCCAGCTGGAACGTTCTATCCTAAAAATGATGCCACAGCTATTGGAGTGACAATTAATGATGTAGATGTATCTAAGGGTGAGCAACTAGTTGGTGTAATCGTTGAAGGTTATATTTTGGAGGGACGACTTCCTGAAAAACCTACACCAGAAGCTAAAGCTGCGTTAACAGGTCTTAAATTTTATTCAGAAGATAACCAGCCAGCAACAGCGGATTCTAGAACAAAGTCAACAAAGACAGATAAAAATGCATAAGGAGGAACAAAATAATGTCAACTATTAATGAAATCATCACACCTCAGGAGCTTATTACTTTTACAAATGATTTGGAAACAACAGAGTATCTAGGGGATAAACTCTTTCCTGCTGTAAAAGTGCCTAGTTTTACTTTCCGTGATATCCGTACAGGGAATCGCACCCCAGTTGTAGCATCAGTATCAGCTTTTGATGCAGAAGCACAAATTGCAAGCCGTGAAGGTCGTATGACAGATATGGAACTTGCTTATATTAAACGTAAAATTCGTTTGTCTGAAGAAAATCTGCTTATGTTAAAAGCGCCTGGTTTTCAACAGCAACAAGAACTCGCTATTCGAAATATCTTTAATGATACTGAGAATATGATTAATTCTGTAAAAGCACGTATTGAAGCAATGCGTATGGAAGTATTGACAAAAGGTAAAATCACACTTGATGAAAACGGCATTAAGAGTGTTGTTGATTACCAAATGAAAGCAGAAAATAAAAAGCAAGCTAACTGGTCAACTGCGTCTTCTGACCCGATTGCAGATATCATGAACTGGGTACTTGAAGCTGACGTTGAACCGGATGAAATGATTATGAATGGTTTAACTGCGCAAAAAATTCTGCAAAATGCTTCAATTCAAAAGAAATTTGAAAAATCAAGCACGATGGCTACTTTGACTGGTCTGAATGATTATTTAACTGCAGCAGGTTTGCCAACAATTAAAGTTTATAACAAAGCTTATCGTAAACAATTGGCAAATGGTAAGTATGAAAAACATCGCTTTATTGCAGACGGTGATATTGCATTCGTTCCGAGTGGTTCTCTTGGTTCTACTGTGTTTGGTATGACGCCTGAAGAATCTCGCCTTGTCACTGACGGTACTCTCGACTCACAAGCAGGAAACATCTACACAATGATTTATGAATCAAGTTTAGATCCTATTGCAACTTGGACAAAAGCCAGTGCGACTTCTATGCCATCGTTTGTAGAAGCAGATAACGTTATTCAGGCTTCTGTTACGCTAGGGTAATAAATTAAGGAGAGGTGTAAGTGGCTATAGAACAAATTAAAACACTATTAGGAATATCAGACAATACGCAAGATGAATTGTTGGAAACAATAGAAAGTTTAGTCACTTCGCAACTTTCTGTGTTGATTGATAGGACAGAAATACCACCTGAGCTAGATTTTGTTATCACAGAAGTTTCTATTATTCGATACAACCGAAGAAAGAACGAAGGGATGACGAGTTATAGCCAAGATGGTGAGAGTATTTCCTACTCTGATAATGACTTTAAAGCGTATATGGACATTATATCCAAATACAAAGGAAAAGCCTGTAGTGGTAACGTTTGGGGGTATTAGATGCGGTATGACACTTTAGCAACTTTAGTTTTTGCTGAAAATAGTGGAAAAATTGGAACGGAACAAGCAGCCCCTCAAAAAACAAAAATTTTTGGCAATTTATCTGAATTGGGAGCCGAAAAATCACAACTTGTTATTGGTAACTTGAAAGATGAAACAAAAGTTTTGAGGACTATAACAAGATATGATAAACCTGTTACTTATATCATAGTCAATGGCTCAAAATATAACATTGAAAAGCGAGTGAACTATGATAAGACAAGTACTTTTTATATAGTCAAGCAAAAAGGTAGTGGTCATGGCTGATTATGAAATTTCTCTCTCTGGTTTAGATGCTCTTCACTTGGCACTAACAAAACGAGGAGATTTAAGCGATGTAAAAGAAGTGGTGAGAAGAAATGGTGCAGACATGTTTAAGATGTCTCAATCCAGAGTTCCAGTAGACACTTATACCCTGAAACGATCTGCAAAATTAAGCACTGGAGACGGTGGTCTGAGTATCTCTGTTTCTTATAATACGGAGTATGCCGCTTATCAAGAATATGGTACTCGATTTATTCCAGGTAAATTTTATTTGAAGCATGCTTTTGATATTGCCTCTGCGAATTTTATCTCAGATTTAGAAAGGCTTTTTAAATAATGGAAATACTCAATCCCCAAGCAGAACTTACTAATGCTCTTTTACATGTTCTACCACTCTTAGACGTGGATACTTATTTTTACTTGCCTCAGGAAGAAGTAGAGTATCCATTTATTGTTGTTGGAGAGCAGTTGGCAACAGGTACTTATACCAAGGAAAGGCCTATTGTGTCTTTAAAACAGGTTATTCATGTTTATGCTTTGGCTGATGAATTACTGTACCTTCAAAAGTTGGTTAAACGTATTGAGGCAACTGTTTATAATTTACAAAAAACAGAAAATTTTAATTGGGTTAATACGCTTGATGAAGATGTCCTTTTAATGGACGATAGTACTAAAGACCAGTTATGGCATGCAGCACTTACCTTTAGCTGCAATTCAAATTAAGTTAAGGAGAAAAAATACAAATGGAAAAAGCAATCCAAGGACTGAAACAAGTCCTCTATGTTGGTTTAGTAGAAGAACGAGGTAAAGTGGAAGGGCGTCGCCTTGCTTTGCAAATTACTCACTCGCTAAAAGAAGAACAAAAAAGTGATACGGTAGCCACAAAAGACGGCAATATTGTAGCTCCGTCCCCTTCTACATACACAGTAGAAATGGAGTTTTTGGAATCTAAAAGCGAGCTTGTTAAAATGCTTCACTATGCGGAAGAAAACAACAAAGAAGTTGACCTTTGGGAAGTTGATTTGTCCGAACAAAACTCAAATAACAAATATGATTCTAAACACGCCTCAGGTTATCTCAGTGGATGGGAAAAAACAGCAGGCGTTGATGCCAATGTGTCCGTGAAAACTACATTTACAGCCAACGGTAAATTCGAACGAGGGGAAGAAGAGATTGATGCTGGTACTGTAGCTAAAATTACGAAATATATTTCTTTGAAGGATGGCACAGAAAAAGAAGTTATCCCAGAATATCAACCCAAAAAAACATCGGTAGCACAACGTTCGAATAAAGCGGATAAAGGAGACTAAAGCATGATTACAATTAACGGTAAAGAATACAATCTATTTTTTGGTATGAAATTTCTTGAAGAAATTGATCGTATTTCTGATGGGAGTCTTAACGAGGAATTAGCTTATTTGCTTGCGACGGCGATTTATGATGTGAATCTTTTGAGTATCGCAAAACTTCTTAAGGCTTGTTTGAATACATATCCAGAGATTACACCAAACGATATTGATGAGTATTTGGAAACTGTGGATGATAAAGCCTTAACAAAGCTTGTGGGTTTTATAAAGTCTACAGCGAAAGCCTGCAACGCTACCAAGACGGTGATGAAAGAAGTCGAGAAGCTTATAAAAAAATCGACTCAAGAGAACAAACTAGCTTAAAAGCAGATAATGATGAAGCTCGGGCAGTACTATTGCAGTATTTTCCGAGCTTTTCTTTGTTAGAAATTGATCGTATGTCTATGGATGAGATAGCTATCAGGAAAAAAGCTATTGCACTCATGGATTTAAAAGTTCAAGAAGAGCAAGTTCAGGCTGCATTCACAAAAAGATTATCTGAAGTTACAGAAGAGCGTAACGGACAGCTTTTTTATAAATTTGTGACGCCTGAATCAATATTTGATTATAAAAAAGCTAGACTAGCTGTTTTTGGGAAAGTACCAGAAGAAGAGAGAACAAAAATAGAAGAGTTGAAACGTAATGAACAACTTTTTGAGGAAATATTCGGAGAGGAGGAGTAAATGGCAACACAAAAATCAGTTGAAGCTGTGTTAAGAGCAAGAGACGCAAACTTCACATCAGTCTTTTCTAAAGCCTCGAATGTTTTATCGAAATTTAGTGGTTCTAATCGTTCAGCAACAGGAAGTCTTAAAAGCGTTGTAGGCGCTTTAGGTGTGTACAAGCTGGCAAGCTCTGCAGCTTCTTTAGTGACAGGACAATTTCAATCCGCATTATCACGTTCTGATACCATGCAGAACTTTACTCGAAATATGACTGTCATGACGGGTAGTAGTTCTAAAGCCAAACAAATACTTAGCGAGCTTACTACGGCTACGAAAGGTACGGCATATGGTTTAGATACGGCAGCTAAAACTGCTCAAGGTTTCGCTACAGCTGGTCAGTCTATGGACAAAGCTACACGAAATACAAAGAATTTCATGAATGCTGTTTCTTTCTATGGGAATGGTACTAATGAACAGCTTCAACAAGTAACACTCCAGATGCAACAAATGGCCGCAAAAGGCCGTGCGAATATGGGTGATTTAAACAGTGCTGTACAAGCAGGTATTCCAGTTTATCGTATGTATGCCGAAGCTACAGGTCAGTCTACTGAAGATGTCATGAAAGCCTTGAGTGATGGTCAAATTAGTGCGGAAGAATTCTTTGATGTACTTGATAGAGCCTTCAATGAAGGGACAGCAAGTTTCCCTAAGATTTCTAATGCAGCAAAGGAAGCGGGTTCGACCTGGAAGAGTTCATTTGAAAATATGAAAGCCGCTATAACACGTGGTGTACTTTCTGTTGTAAATAGTATGGACACATTGTCAACTAAGATTACCGGCTCAAGCATCAAGGAGCACATTGCATCACTTGGAAATATTGTTGAAAATAATCTCACTAAAATGGGGAACAAAGTTCAACAATTGGGAGATGTCGTCGCTCCTTATATTCAAATTTTCAAAACGGAGTTCGCCGGAGTAGGTACAAGTGTAGTCAATGCAGTTAAAAGTGTTTTGAGTGCACTAGGTGATATGTATGGTGGTTTTGGAAGCTTAGTATCTGTTTGGAATTTCGGAGATGCAGTGAAAGCCGTAGCGGATAAAATTAAGCAAGCTTCTGCTTGGATACAAGAGCATAATCAACAAATAGCAGCACTTATTCCTCAGGTAGCCAAACTTATAGCTGTTTATAAAGGCTTACAGTTTATTAGCGGTTTGGCTCTTCCATTCGTTCAGTTTGGAGAAACGGCTGTAAAAAGTATAGCTCCAATTTCTGCAAGTTTGAATACTTTAGTTGGAAAAAGTGCCTCAGCATTCAGTAGCATAGCGTCTAACATGGCATCTAATATAGGAAGATTTACTACTGCAAGTGGAGCTATAATTAGTAAATTTTCAGAGATTAGAAATGCTGCCGGTATCCTTAATAGGACTGGTCAAGCAAATTTCTTCGAGTCATGGACAAAATCTATGATGGCATTCGTGCCACAAAGTCAAAACTTCTTGACGAATGTAAATATGTTAGAGAGAAGGACAGTACAATTTGGAGCAAAAACTAAACAATCGTTTGCTTCAATTGGCACTTCTATTTTACATCCTACACAGGCTGTGAAAGCTTTAGGTGATAGTCTTAGTGCTGCAAGTTTAAAAGCTGGTGGTACAGGAACTGTCATGAGTGGTGTTGGAGTAACAATTTCTAACAGTTTTAAAACGATGGGAGCTGTTAGCGGTGCATCTCTGAAATCTTTATCAGGAATCCTGCTATCGACAGCTGGCATATTTACAATTGTTGTTGCAGCAGTTGCAGCGATGGCTACAGCTTGGACAACCAACTTTGGAAATATTCAAGGCTTTACCAGAAGAGCTTTTGAAGGAATGAAACCTGCATTTACCTCTATTAAAAATTCATTATCTAGTTTGAAACCAGTTTTATCTAGTGCTGGAGATGCATTTAAAACTGTAGGTGCAGTGCTTATTGGAACAGTAGTATTTGCAATTGCAGCAGTAGTGGATGCTGCACAAGCATTAATAGCTACATTCAAGAGTATTTTAGATATTGGTAGTGCAGTTGGGCGAGGTATTGAAGGTGTTTGGAAAAAGATAAAAGGTGATGATAAAGGTGCTGATGAAGCATTTAGTAAAGCAGGTAAAAGTCTTAAAAATGTTAAAGATAACTATACCAGTGTCTGGGACAACTCTGCTATTCGAGGAACTATTTCAGCTACAAGTGAATTAGGCAAAGAAACAGACGATGCTTCTGATTCACAAAAACGCCTTTCTCAAGCTATGGATAGTACGAAAGAAAGTGCTGACCAATTAAGTGGAACATTTTCTAAGCTTAATCAAGCGACACAAGACAGTGCTCAAAAAATGCAAGAAGCATTTGGCGATAATGAAGTGATGCAGAAATTCAATGAGCAGAGCCTTAAGCTTATTGAAGAAGGCGGTAAACAGCGTCAAACTGCTGTTGAAAAATACAGTCAAGCAATCGCAAATGCCGAAGGCAAAAGTGAAAATGAGCGTCAAGGTATTATGCAGAAAGCAAATGCTGCGTTAATGGCTGATTTCCAAAAGAGTCGTTCTGATTTGCTTACTGTGAATGATGAGTATAATCAAATGCTCACCACTAACACAGACAAAGCAGGAAATCAATTAACAGAGTCTCAAAGAGTTGCATTAGTAAATTCACGAAATGCTGTAGTTGAAGAGTTAACAACAACAAATCAAACTTACGTTGATAAACTTAGAGAACGTATTGAATTAGGAGACTCTATTAGTAAAGAGGAAGCCAATACAGCTTTAGAAAACTTAAGAGAGTCAAATTCACAGCAAATTGAGTTGATCAATACGAATAATCAAGAAATTCAGAACCTTAAACAGGCTCAAGCTCAGTCTAATGATGAGATGGAAAAAGCAAGTTTTCAACAAGAAATCACTAACTTGCAAAATAAAAACCAATCATTGACTGAAGCGCAGACAGCGTTTGGAGAAAATTGGCTTGCTCTCCAAGCTTCACAAAATCAAACTACTGCAGAGCAGTTAGCAGCTGCTTTGGCGAACGAGAAAAATCTTACTGACCAAAATCTTTTAGGTATTCTTGAAAGTTACAGAAGTAACGGTGCAAGTGTTGCAGAACAAATGACGATTATGGCAGCTATGCTTCAAGAAAAAGGGGTAGAAGGGGCTACTAATCTTGTCAATGCACTACGTTCTGGAAATGTGAAAGCCGTTGGAGCAAGCATAACTGCGGATGTTCAAAATGGATTAGGCACATTGCCACCCGGCATGTTTGTTGATGGTGAAAAAGGGCGTCAAAACTTCATTAATGCTTTGAAGCAAGGAGATACCAAAGCTGCAGGTTCTTATCTTAAAGAAGGTGTAACTAGCGAGACAAGTAAGACAGCTCAAAAAACTGCTCAAGATGGTAAAAATGCTGCAGATGCTCATAATAAAGGTGTCGAAAATGGAAAAGGTGGCGCAAAAAATGCGGGCTCATCACTTGCAGAAAATGCAAGTCAAGGCGCTAAAACCAAAACTAATGATTTCCGAAATACTGGGCAAGATGCTGGTATGAATTATGTCCACGGTATTGAATATCGAAGAGGAAGTGCTCAAAATGCGGGCTCATCACTTGCAGAAAATGCAAGTCAAGGCGCTAAAACCAAAAC
>ERZ1034755.184-NODE-184-length-21579-cov-6.356346_pt1 | contig 21579 bp, 9 predicted proteins | sample MGYA00520596_ERZ1034755 | MGnify/ENA primary metagenome ERZ1034755 (study PRJEB33766, sample SAMN09781701) | gut metagenome | biome: gut microbiome | host: Homo sapiens | place: Madagascar | study: EMG produced TPA metagenomics assembly of the PRJNA485056 data set... | reverse complement strand
AGTTACTACTTCCTGCTTTCCGGTGCCGCCTGCGCTCTGCGCGGGAACGAATACGGCAGAGCCTATCTCATGATGGACAATCAGGTGTTCGACGGTCTGTATGCAGAGTTTGACGGCCTCGGCCATGCGACCATCTTCCGCATGGTCAAGAACGGGGAGAAGTACGAGAGAGAAGCGGTTGACGAAAACGCTACTTATACGATCTCCGGCGACAGAGTCACCATTACGTACAAGAACGGCGCCGAGACGCATACAATCACGGCTCGCTTCGGCACGGTGGCGAGCGGTAACAATACGCTGTACGCTCTGCATACCGTTCACGACGAAGTCGTTTATTCCTATGTGAATGAAGAGGACTGGTCGGTTCTGCGCCTGAACGGTGACGGAACTGCCACCAAGTATCTGGCGGACGGCACTGTTGAGACGGGTACCTATTCGCTGGTGACCGAGACGCTGCTCTACTATGTCAATGCGAGCGGCACGGAGGCGTATATTTACACCTACGATACCGAACGCGGCACGGCGACGCCACGCCACTATGATGCGGTAGCGTACTACACGCCCGAACTTGATTCGCTCCTGTTCTCGCAATACGGCTTTGCGATTTTCAACAACAGCACGAGATACTACTACACGGTGGACGAGAATGACAACGTCACGCTGTATTACCTCGACGAGACTGCGACCAATAAGAACCGGTACGGTTATGTAGAGGAGAATTTCGGGACGCTCACCGATACGAAGTCTTATAACGAAAAGACCTACTACAAGAACGACGGCTTTGCCATCAGTTTTGTCCGCGCAGATGCCACGAAGGACTATTACCCGGTACATGTTGATGAGACCAATATGTTGCCGACGCTGATGCTGACCTTTGCACCGACCGGCGGCGAGAACTTTTCGGTCAGTGGGACGGTTGTAATCGGCACCGAGAGTTATAACTGCACGGTGGTCAGAGAGACGGTAGACGGCGTTCCCAAGATGTACTTCACCGTTGCCACCTTCCGTTTCGACATCACGATCAAGTATCAGGGTGACGGCGTCGGGAGCGATGTCAGAAGCACCTATGAGGTAACCGGACTGACCAGCATCAATACGATGCCCTCGTATACGTACCTCTACTACCTGTACTACATCTACTCCAAGATGGGATCGCAGTATGCGAGCCAGTTTGAGAACACTTTCGGCACCGTGTCGCTCTATACGGTATATAATCAGGATGGCTCTGCCAAAGAGAGTTACATGGATGCGACTTTCGGCAAGAGCGCCAACCTGATGAAGAGCGACGGGACGCTGATTGAAAAACTTGAGCATGTCGCTCTTAACTACCTTGGCAACGGTTGCTACCGTGTCGCGTTCGAGGGCGGCGACGGGTATCAGTACTCGATGATCCTGTTGAAACGCTATATGCCGGTGTTCAGCACCTACGGTTACAGCATTTACGCGCTCCTGCGTGAAGAAACGGTGGGGGCGAACGATGGATACGTCGTGACTGTCAATCGCGTGGTGGCGTCCGATATCGGGCTGTCCGCCGGTGCCTACTTCTCCTTCTCTCTGACCAAGGACGGCGAGAAGATTACCGCCTCCAACGTCATTATGAGCAACGGGAAGTTGTACTACATCGTCAGAGATGAAAGCGGAAAGACATATTACTATCTGTTGACGCTCATTGAGAAGAGTTCCGGCAGTCTGGATGGCGGCACCGGAGAGGGTGGGACGACCAATCCCGACGAGACGACGGATGAAGAGAATAAGCCGTTGCCGACCCTTGAGAGCGCGACGGTCACGAAGATCGAGGCAACCACCGTTCGCACGGCGGATGGCAAGAACTACGTGGATATTCTCCCCGAGAATCAGATTCTGCTCATGGTTCTGACGACCGAGCAGGACGGCAAGGAGACAGAGACGGCTGTATTGGTTGCGGAATGCAACTATGACGCCGAAACCGGTGTTTACACGTTAAAGACCAGCGATGATAAGACCTACACCGTGTCCATTACGGACGGTGTCGCGACGATCACCGAAACCACCGGGACGACGACTGAAGCCTGAATCTTACTTCACAAGACCCCGCAGGGCTACCGTTTGGTAGCCCTGCTTTTGCTTTTGGCGCACGGGAAGGGGAGAATGCCAATCGTGGCAAGAACGGCGTCCTGAGGCGAAAATCCGGCTTTCGGCGCATCGCGGCATTATTGGCGCCCGTGCCGCACCGCGCCGGTCAGATCTGCTGACAGAGAGGGTGACAGAACGGCTGACAGAACGGCTGTATCCAGCGCCGGATATACGGTCGGGGGGTGACAAAACCAAAAGTCCGATCGGCATATAAATGTCATTTTGACACGCCATTCCGCCGTGCTTATCCTCGCCGTCCCCTCCGCCTGTCTCTTCCGCGTCGCGCCTTTCGTCGTCCCCTCCGCCGCGTCTTTCATTACACGGTTTATCACGTCTTTTCATCGCCGCAAAAAAGAACCTCCCGAACGGATCGGGAGGTTCTTATCATCAATGGGGTGAGGTCAGTGCGTAGTCGTCAGTTCATAGATCTTCGCATCGTACTCGTCCCATTGGGCAGCCGCGCGGTAGATGCTCGCGGACTTTACATAGATGGCAGGGACGGTAGCGCCGGCAAAGACGTTGTACGAGACGTTCTCCGTGGTGGTCGTCACGGTGTAATACGCCATGACGGGCACATCATCCGGAGTGGTGACGTCTTTCCAGATCGTCATATCCAGAAGCCCCGTGCAGTATGCGAAGCAGGCACCGCCGAGTTTCCGGAGGGCAGAGCCGCCGTCCTCGGTGCCGAAGGTCAGGTGCGCGAGATTCCGGCATCCGAAGAACGCCATCTCGCCGATTTCTTCGAAGCAGGCGGGGAGCGTCAGCGACTTCACGGAAGAACGGAAGAACGCGTTCTTCTCGATGATACGCAGATCGGAGTTCGCCGGGAGAATGAACTTCAGATTTCCGTAAGTGGAACCGGCGCCGATGTACCGCGTACCCGCGTAAGCGAAGGCACCTTCTCCGATGACCTGTACGGTGGAGGGGAGTGTCACGCTGTCGAGTTTGGAGTAGTAGAAGGTGTCACCCGTCTCGGCATCTTTCGAGCCGGCAAGATAGAAGGCATACGCCGGGATTTTGGTGACGCCCTCGCCGAACACGACCGTTTCGAGCGAAGAGCATTCTCTGAACAGGTAGATGCCGAGGTTGCCGCCGACGGAGCCGGGGATCACGGCATTCACAAGGTCGCTCATCGCGGCGAATGCGTAGTCGCCGATCCGCGTGACGGTGTCCGGTACGACGAGTTCGGTCAGACCGGTCTGGCAGAAGGCATAGTCATCGATATAGGTCACGGTGCCTGTCCAGTGGATTTCCGTCACTTCGGTGAGGTAGGCAAATGCGAATTCACCGATGAAGGAGATGTCCTCGGAGATGGTGAGTTTGCGGAGAGAGGTCGGCGTGCAGGAGCGGGAGCCTGTCGAATAGGAATAGGTGCCGTCCGGCTGGATGGAATCGCTCTTGGAGACCGTACCGCCGAAAACATACATCATATAATCGGTGTCCGTGTTGGTGCGGGAGCCGCCGATGAAGGGGACTGTCAGTTCCTCGAGGCGGAGAACGCCTGCGAAGGCGCCTTGTTCGATCGTCGTGACCGTCGAGGGGACAACGACCTTCCGGACCTGTGATTTGTAGAAAGCGCCGGTGGCAATGGTCGTGATCGCACCGGAGAACGTAACGGACTCCTTGACCGGCGGGACCAGATACAGCGTGGTGAGATCCTTGCTGTAGAGACAGCCGTCAAACGCGGCATAGGCGACATTGGCGGCGGCTACGGTGTAGGACTCGATGGCGGCGCAACCGTAGAAGGCGTTCTCGCCGATCTTCGCGACCGAGGCGGGAATGTTGATCTCACGCAACGCGGTGTATGCGAACGCATAGCGACCGATGGCGCGCGGGGAAGTGAGCCCGTCGATCTCCGTAAGTCCCGTAAATCCGTAGAAAGCGTAGTCCGGGAGGGTATCTCCGAGCATCGTAATGCTGACTTTCGTCAGGGACGCAGGAGAGAAGTTGCCGGCGGAGCCGTTGGCTTCACCCGATTCCGCGCCAAAATAGTAGGCGAGGTAGGGGTTGCCGCTCGGGAGGGAATACACAGCCAGCGTCTGCAGGGCGTGCATACCGGCGAGCGAGCCGCGGCGCAGGGTGAGTCCCGGAGCGTCGAGCGTCAGGGAGGTGAGGTTGCGGTTGCCGTCAAATGCGTAGGGAGCGATTTCGGTACAGCCTGCGGGGAGCGTAAAGGTCGTCTCGTTCTTGTCGCCCGCCACGTAGAGGGCGAGGCAACGGCCATAGGCACTGTACAGGTTGCCGTCGATTACGCGGAACAGCGCTTCGTCGTTGTTCGCGGAGGGGATCAGGGTCGTGAGAGACAGACATCCCTTGAGCGCACCGGTACGAAGGTCGTTTAGCGAGGCGGGAATGCGGAACTCGCGGATCGAAGAACAGCCGGAGAAGGCGTATTCGCCGATCTCGGTGACGGTGTCCGGCAGGAGGATCGACGCCAGCGCGGAACAGTCGGAGAAAGCGTAGCGTCCGACCGCGAGCAGCGTGTCGGAGAAATTGACGTTCTCCAGCCGGCGGCAGCCGGTGAAGGCATGCTCACTGATTTCGTCGAGACCGGAAAGATCACCGGCGCTCGTCAGTTTTTCGCATCCGGCAAACGCGGACGCCCCCAATGCCGTGCAGGCAGAGGTAAGGTTGACTTCGCTGAGGGAATAGCAATCGTAGAAAGCGGAAGTCCCGACGGATGTGACCGTTTCGGGTAGATGCACCGTTTTCACCCGTTTGTTTCCGGAGAAGGCGTTTGTGCCGACCGAGGTCACGGTGATACCTTCCCACACAGGCGGGACTATGACGTTTCTTTCACTGCCGGTATATCCGGTGACGACCCCCGCGTCGATGCGGAGCCCCTCGGTATAAGCCATACCGTACAGCGTGACGGATCCGCTGGATACGTCGCAGGTGAAGGGCTGGGTCAGGAACAGGTCGGAGAACCAGAGGTAGGAAATGCCGTCGTCGGTCGTCGGCAGGACAGGCGCCCCCGCCGGGAAGACCGAGCGGGCAACTTCTTTGCCGTCCACGATGCCGATGTACTCGCCCATGCCGTCATTCAGTTTCCAGCCGGCGTAGAGCGTCATGCTCTCGAGCGGCGCGGCTTCAAAGTTGAATTTTGCGGTGCAGGCGGCGTTTTTATACCAACCGGTGAAGGCGTAGCCCTCTTTGACGGGGTCAGCGATCGCTCCCGCCTCCAGCGCGTTGCCGCGCAGGAGGGAAACGGGAGAGACGGCAGAGCCGCCGCTGGTGTCAAAACTGATGAGGACGGATTCCAGCGGCGCCCAGCCGGCGTAATAGGTGACGTCTGCTGTGACAGGCGTCGCCGCCGGAGACGCGGGCACCGTACCGGTGGCATCGGAATACCAGCCGGTAAAGGTGTAACCGTAGCGTGCGGGGGCTGCGGGGAGCGTCGGGATCTCGCCGTTTTTCAGGGTCACGGATGTTGCTGCGGCGCCGTCCATGGTGTCAAAGGTGACAGTGCAGGTTTCTTTCCCGTTGCAGGCGAGGAGCGCGAGTCCGAGCATGAGGCAGAGGACAAACAGCAGGGAAATGCGTGTGAGATTACTTTTCATCGGAGTCCTCACCTTTCGTTTCTTCGGTCTTTTCCGCATCGGCGGAGTCGGCGTCTGCCGTCGGGGCGGCGGTATCGGGGGTCGTGGTGTCCGGGGTCGCCGTCCGATGCTTGCGGATGACGAGGAACCAGACTGCCGCACCGGCACCGGCGAGAAGGACGACTGCACCGAGGGCGATCAGGACGATGGCGTAGGCGGGCAGACCGTTTCCGGGTTCGTCCGGGGCAGGATCCGGCGTCGGGGCAGGCGTGTCGCCGCCCTGTTCCGCACGCAGGCGCTTGATCGTCGCGATGGCGTTCTGCAGTTTCTGATAGTTCTCGACGAATGCTTTCTGATCGGCGGAAGTGGCATTGTACATGAGTTCCAGACGGTCGACCGTCGCCGCGTCCGCCAGCGTGATGTTGTCGGGGAGGTTGCGGATGCTCTCGTTGAGGGAGGCGGTCCCGTCCGTCATGGCGTTCTGCTCTGTGCGCTGAACATTGCCGACATAGGCTTTCCAGAGGTAGGAGTCATAACCGGCGGCATTTTTCGGCACCGAGATGCTCAGTTGCGGCGTTTTATCGGCGTCGGCATAGTCGTAGACAAAGTTGCTGTACGACCAGCCGCCGGGAGCCGCGGAAGAGTATTGGCTCTCGAGCGTGGGAGCCGCGACGGAGAGGAAGTTCAGCGAGGTGAGGGAGGTGCAACCGTAGAAGGCACCGGCACCGATGGATTTCACGGTACGGGCGATGGTGACATCCTCCAGATTTCTGTTGTTGCTGAACGCATAGGCTTCAATCCGCACGGTCTGATCCTTGACCGTATAGGTCTTATCGGTCTTGCCGGAAGGATAGGCAACAAGCAGATAGGTGCTGTCGGTCAGTTTCCGGTAGAGAACGCCGCTCTCATCAAGGAAGAACTTTTCGTTCGCGGGATCCAGCGTGATGCTGTCGAGCCAGACGAGGTTCTCGTCGGTGGAGTTGTATGCCTTCGTGGTGAGGGCGTTCGGCGCCACACGATCCAGCGTAGCAGGCAGGGAAATCGTCGAGATCTTCGTGTTGTAGATGGCGTAGGAGCCGATGGTTTTAAGTGCGGGGAGGTTCAGCGACGTGAGCGTCCCGTCATAGGCGAAGGCGTACTCTCCGAGCGTTTCACAGGCGGGGAGAGACACAGACGTCAGTTTCGCGGCACGGGCAAAGGCACCGGTACCGACCGTGACGGCAGCATCCAGAGATACCGAGGCGAGCGCCTTGGTTTCCGCGAAGGCGTAGTGGCCGATCGCGGTCGCGGCAGGGAGGCGCACCGAGGTGAGGGCGGTTCTGGCGAAGGCGTAGTCGCCGACACTCTCGACGGCGTCGGCATCCAGCCGGGTAAGAGCCGTACCGACGAAGGCATAGTCGCCGATGGTCTTGACCGCGCCGAGCGGGAGATCAGCCAGTTTTTCGGCGCCGAAGAAGGCAAACCGTCCGATCGAGGTGATCGCCTCGGGCAACGTCAGCCCGGTCAGCGACACCGCGTTGTAGAACGCGTAGTCGGGGAGTTCGGTCAGTGCCTCCGACAGCGTCACACGGTTCAGGTTTCCGCACAGGGCGAAAGCACCGGTTCCGAGCGTCGTGACAGACGCGGGCAGGACGGCGGTCGTCAGAGCGGAGTCACCGAGGAATGCGTAGTCACCGATTTCAGCAACGCCCTCGTTCAGCGTAACGGAGGTGAGAGCGGTGCATTCTGCGAACGCTCCTTCACCGATCTTCTTCACCCCGGCAGGGACCGTCACGGCAGTCACACCGGTGTTCTGCGCATATGCGTAGTCACCGAGCGTCCGGAGGGTCGTCGGGAGTTGGACACTGCCCGAGAGATTGCTGCCGGCGAAGGCGTAGTTGCCGATTGTCTCCACGCCTTCGGGGACGCCGAAGAAGTCAAGACGGCTGCAGGAAGCAAAGGCGTAGTCGCCGATGGCTTTCAGTGCGGTGCCGGGATACACGGTCTGTACGCCGGCGTTCATGAAGGCGCCTTTACCGATTTCGGTGACATTGTTGAGGTTGACCGAGATGATGGAGTAGACGGTCGACAGCGCATAGTCACCGATGCTCCTGACAGAATCGGGGAGCGCAAGACCGACGATGGACTTCGCAAACGGCGACAGGATCAGGCGGGTCATGTTCTTATCGTAGAGGATCCCGTCCCGGACGGTCATGTACTTGCTGCCGTCCTCCACCGTGAAGTCGGAGATATAGACAAGGTAGAACGGGTTCTGCCCGACGGAGCGGATGTTGGCATCGGCACTGAAAGTGACGTTGCTCACATTACGGCACCCGGCGAAGGCGAAGTCACCGATGTACTCGCACCCGGCAGGGACATAGACAGAGGTGAGCGAGGAGCAGTTGGTGAACGCATAGTCGCCGATGTAACGGCAGGAGCCCTTGAAGGAAACATTGGTCAGCGCACTGCAGTAGTAGAATGCGGCGGCATCGATCTCCGTGACGTCGGATGCAAAGACGACATCGGTGAGACCGGAGCAGTAGTAGAACGCATTCTCTCCGACATAAGTTGCCTTCAGGTTCAGCGAACGCAGGGAAGAACACATCGCAAAGGCATAGTTCGCGATCTTGTTCATCTCGGAGGTCTTGAGTTCTTCAAGCCCCGTGCAACCGACGAAGGAATAGTTGCCGATCTGCCCCACGGTGCTGATGTCCACCGTTTTCAGCGAGGTGCAGAAGGAGAACGCACGATCGCAGATGGTGTGACAGTTCGAGAGGTCAAGTGCTTCCAGCGCCTTATCGCCGTAGAATGCGAGTTGGCAGATGGTCTGCACTTTTCCGAGGTTGATGGTTTTCAGGGATTCGCAATAACCGAACGACCATTCATCAACCTGCTTACAGGTGGAGGGGAGTACGATCTCCTCCAGGTTTTCACACCCGTAGAAAGCACCGTATTCGATTTCTTCCACCCCCTCGGGGATGATCACCTTGCGGATATTCTTGTTGTTGTAGAAAGCGAGACGGTAGATCCGCGTCACGCCCTTGTCGGCGGGGATCTCGACGACGCCGTCGGCATCGCCGCGACCGGTGTAGGACTTCAGATATTGTCCGAGATACTCAAATTCTTCGGCAATGCTGAAACTGCACGTAGAGGAGAACAGCGTTCCTTCCGCTTTTACGGAGACTATTGCGGAGCCCGACTGCTTGGCAAAGACGGTGCAGTGATAGGGGTTGTTCGGATCAACGGTCAGGGTGATGTACGGAGAATTGTAGGAATCCCAGACGAGGTTCGGGACAGTTGTCGCGTTGTAGGGCGCATAGGTCGCGTAGAGTTCATAGGTCTCGCCGCGCTCGAGCGAAATGCGCGTGGAATTCAGTACAAGCCCGGATATGGGGATATCGGTACTGCTCGCCTGTCCCGTACATTTGACCGTGACCTGCGCCATACTGGAGCCGTCCGGTGTCGAGACCGTGATGACCGCCTCACCGTTCTTGAGCGTCGTTACGATACCGTTCTGGACGGTGGCAACTTCGCTGTCGGAGGAACTCCAGAGGAAGTCGCTGTAATACACTTCCTTCGGAGAGGTGACGAGGTACTGGGTGGAGAGCAGGTTGATCTGCTGATAGGGCTTCAGGTTAAAGACGATCTCATCGCCTTTTTCGGTTGTTTTTCTGCCGTTTTTGATGTTGACGGTGTCTGCCGCCGACTTTTCGAGTGTCAGATCGACGACCGTCTTGTTCTTTGCATAGTCATACAGCGTGAACTCAATGTTCTTGGAACCGGGCGTGTCGCCGTCCTTGAGTTTGTGCCAGACCGAGGTGAGATCGATCGTCACCTTGTTGGAGGTTCCGGCAACCATGTCATCGACGGGGATGAACCCTTCAATGACGGATTCCGGATCGATCGCGACCCCGTTTGCGTCCTTCTTGTCATAGGTGGATAGGAAGTAGCCGGAGAGGTAGCGGTTGTCGTACACATAGAGATCGAGCAGGTACCGCTCGACATTACCGTCCTTGTCTCTTTCGACACGGAGGTTAGTTTGCTCCATATCCACGACAGGGGCTTCATCATCGATATAGAAGGTGAAGGAGAAGTCCTTCCGCAGGTTGTTCTGCTCGCCCTCCCAATCCAGTTCGCAACTCATGTTGAAAACATACTTGGTGTTGTTCGCGAGTCCTGCCTGCGAGGCATCGAAATCCACCTCGATATATCCGCCGGTCTGGTTGCCGTTGTAATACGATTTACGGCAGTTTTCGGCGGTTTTCTCGAAGATGACATCACCGGTGACGGGGTCGACAATCGTCATGTGAACCCGTTTGGCGTTACGGAGCAACCCGGCGCTGATATATTTCAGCATAAAGTTGCCGTCAGTGGAGGTTGTGAGTGCACAGTATTCTTCCAGCGTCGCGGGATTTTCGTATCCCTTGGCGAGGATGAACGCCGGTTTGCACATATAGTAGTAGGAGATCTCGTTCCCGGAATAGAAACCGACCATCGGGATGGTGGCATAGACGTCGGCTTTCAGTTTTTCGTCCTCGAGAATGGAGGTATCCTTGGCTTCTTTGCCTTCTTCAAAAGCGGTGACGTCCAGGAGCGGCGCCTTTGTCCAGTCGCCGTAGAAGGCGAGGTAAGGAATCGTCAGGTCTGCATCGCCGTCGTTCGACGTGAGGGTGCAGAAACCTTCGACGTACATACCGTTCTTGAATTTGCTGTCGATATAGTCGCGGTCGGCGTCGGAGAGGGTGATCTTCGCCGTGATCTTCGCTTCGCTGTAGCCGAGGACAGAGACGGTGTTGCCGGTGAGATTGCCGTTCTCCACCGTGTAGCGGATGGAGGGGGAGAGCATATAGGCCTGCTCCGCGACGGTTTTACCGTCCGTGGAGACCGTTTCGGTCATGGCATAGGTGTTGAGGGTATAGGAGAGGGTGCGTGCGGTGGTGTTTTTCAGGATAAAGTGGAGCGTGTAAGTACCGGTTTTCTGCGGGTCATCGCCAAGCGACAGTTTGGCTTTGTCCGAGCCCTCGACATAGAGGTAAGCACCGGTTTTGATGGCGCGTTCCGCGTCCGCAAGACCTGCCCCCTGTTTTCTGGGAGAATAGGGGTTGCCTGCCTCATTGCGGAGAATGGACGCGGTGGACATGAGCAGGCAGTTGACGAGCGCCGTCACTTCGGAGTCGGTGTAGTTCGGGTACTTCTTCTTGACATACTGGCGAACCAGTGCGGCAGAGCCGGCGAGGTTCGGGCAGGCCATGGAGGTGCCGGAGAAAACATCATAACCGCCGCGGACGGCAGAAGTGATATCGCCGCCGTAGGAGGTGACGTCGGGGTTGAGGATCAGGTCGCCGTTCGGACCCCAGGAGGAGAAGTCACTCATGAAGGGACCCGCAAGATTGCCGGCACCGAAGTTCAGAGTACCGGTCGGATGCTCGACGAAGTAGGCACCGGCGTCCATGGAGATGGAGCAGGTGGGCAGGGTCGCCGTGGTGATGCTCATGGTAATGGTACCGGACATGTTGTTGTAGATGATGGCACCGATCGCGCCTTTTGCCGCGGCAATCTGCACCTTCTCTTCAAAGGTCGTGACACCGCGCTTGATGATGGCGATTTTGCCTTTGACATCAATGTCGGCATAGTTGCCTTCGTTACCAACGCCCGGGACGAGGACATAGTCGAACTGCGCGCTCGATTGCCCCTGCAAGAGCATATCGTAGAATTCGATGTCCTTACCGCCTTTGCTTGCTTTCGTCAGATAGACAGGATATTCGCCATTGACGAGCAGGTAATGCGTCTTGGCACCCAGCACCGATGCGACGGACATGGAAGAATCGTAACTGGCAGGGGAGCCGAGGGTCATGGAATCGGGGTTGGTCGTCAGGTTGGTGTCACCGGCGTTCGACCCCTTGGCGGAAGAGTGCGAGTTGGATGCCGCCACGATCAGGTTGATACCTGCATTGCGGACGGAGTCGTAGACCTCGTTCACGCCCTCGTCGTCGGCGGCTCTCGAGAAGCCGCAGGAGGAACCGAGCGACATGTTGATGACATCGACGCCGAGCAGGACAGCGTCCGACAAAGCGGCGAGAATATCTTCGGTTTCGGCGCCGGCATCTTCGTTACCGAACACCTTGAAGATTGCAAGTTGCGAGTCGATGGCGACGCCGGTGATCTTGTCGTCCTTACCGGAGATGATACCGGCGACATGGGTGCCGTGGTCGTTGACGGGATAGACGTCGGTATCCTTGTCGGCGTAGTCATACATATAGATGACTTTGTCCGAATAATAGGTTTCTTCCCAACGCCCGGATTCGTTCAGTCCGGAGGCGGCAAGATAGGGGAAGAGTTCTTCAATGTTGTCTTTCGTCAGTTTGAGAACCCCTTCGGGGAGTCTCTGGAAAGCGGAATGGGTATAGTCGAGACCCGTGTCCAGGATGGCGACGACCATGCCCTTGCCTGTGTAGCCGGCGTTAGAGGAGTTGTAAATACCGGTCCCGTAAGCATTCAGGGCGTTGTCGGTTGCAGTGGACGCGGTCGCATCGGTGATATAGCGTTCGCCGATGATGGCAGAAGAGCCCGCAAACATCCCCTCAATCTTTGCGAGGTTCTGATATTCCGTTGTGCAGGAGAAGCCCGAGAAAAGGGTGGTATAGCGGTGCTTCACATCGGAGATGGAGTTGCCGAGTTCGCGGATCGCCGCATCCTGCGCGGCAGTCATCTTGGCAATCTTTGCCCGACCTTCCGCGGTTTTCACGTAGTCACCGGCGGTCTTGCCTGCGGCCTTGGCAAGGGAGAGAATGGACTCATCGGACAGTTTGACGATCGCGTTTACGCGGTCGGTCGGCTGATAAATCTTCAGATCCTTGTCCGTGAGAGATTGCTCATATTTGTTGCCGTTCAGCCCGGAGACGGTCGTGCCGTTTGCGACGAGATCCTTGAGCGCCGGGAAAGCGTTCAGGAAGTCCTCATCCGACAGCATGGCTGCGAATGTGGGCAGAATCATGAGTTGCAGCGCCATCATGAGCAGCAGGCAGACGCTGATAAAATGTAGGAATTTGTTTTTCATTTTGTGATCCTTATCATAAATTAAAGAACGCTGGGGGGGACGAAATGCTGCGTTACTTTAGGTAAAGATACCCGATGACATATACCACCGCCATGACGCCGAGGACGATCAGAAGGTAGGGGAGATAGGCCTTGTACGCGGCGCGTATCATGGCTCTCGTTTCTTTGGGCGTGGGGCGATCCGGGTCATTCGTTTTTTGCTTTTTCCGTTCCGGCTGTTTGTTCTTCCGGTACCAGGGCATCCCCTCAACGTTCATATCGGCAATGACTCTGCCGTCGTCGATCAGTGGTTCCTGGGCGTTTTTTTTCTTCTTTTCTTCGCTCATGCCTGCACCGTCTCGCTGTCGGAGTATTCGCGGGGGGCGGTTTCGGGCGTCTCTGCGGGCGCCGCGGTAAAGTCCTCTTCCGGTTTCGAACCGCAGAGGAAGCACGCGACCTGATGCCCGTCGCCGAGATCGGTCAAGGCAGGGCGTTTTTCGCGGCAGATGTCCATGCACTTCGCACAGCGCGTATGGAACTTACAGCCCGAGGGGCAGTGGATCGGGGAAGGAATGTCGCCGTCCAGCACGATACGATCCACCTTGACATGGGGGTCCGGTACCGGTGCGGCGGACAGAAGTGCCTGCGTGTAGGGGTGGGACGGCGCGTCGAAGATCTGCTTTTTGGTGCCGATCTCGACCAGCGACCCGAGGTACATAACGCCGACGTGCGTGGAAATGTGCTTGACGACCGACAGGTCGTGGGAGATGAAGAGATAGGTCAGCCCCATTTCCAGTTGCAGTTCTTTCAGCAGGTTGACGATCTGCGCCTGAATGGAGACATCCAGTGCGGAGACAGGCTCGTCACATACCACGAACTCCGGCCGTACGGCGAGGGCACGCGCGATGCAGATTCTCTGGCGCTGACCGCCGGAGAACTCATGCGGATACCGGTCGTAGTAGAAATCGCGGAGCCCGCACTTTTTCATGATGTCCAGGACATATTCGTTAATCTGCTCTTTGGGGACGATCTTGTGGATTGCGACCGGCTCTGAGATGATTTCGCCGACCGTCATACGCGGCGGGAGGCTGGAATAGGGATCCTGAAAGACGATTTGCATTTTGCGGCGCAGAGGCATCAATTGCTTTCTCGAATAATGCGTGATGTCCTCGCCGTCATAGATGATTCTGCCGTCGGTGATGTCGTGCAGATGCAGGATGGTTCTGCCGAGAGTGGTTTTCCCACAGCCGGATTCGCCGACGATGCCGAGCGTCGAGGCGCGCGGCATGGAGAAAGAAACGTCATCGACCGCCTTGAGGTAGGTCGTGGGTTTGCCGAAGAAGTCTTTCTCCGCGACAAAGTATTTCTTGAGGTGTTCTACCCGCAGGAGTACATTTGCATCATTGTTTTCCATGGCTTTCCTCCTCGGGGTTGTCGGTTGCCGTCGCACGGTAGCAGGCAACATAGTGCGTGTCCGATATGCGGATCAGGGGCGGATACGAACCGTCGCAGGCGGCTGTGCAGTTGCGGCAACGGTCTTTGAAATAGCAGGTGTCGGGCAGGTCAACCGGGTTCGGCACACGTCCCGGAATGCAGTAGAGCCAGTCGGTGTCACGATTGACGACCGGTTTTGACTTCTGCAGACCGATGGTGTAGGGGTGTCTCGGATCGTCGAAAATGTCATAGACCGTGCCTTTTTCGATAATTCTCCCGGCGTACATGATGACGACATAGTCCGCCATGCCGGCGATGACGCCGAGGTCATGGGTGATCAGCATGATGGAGCCGTTGATACGGTCTTTCAACTCTTTCAGCAGGTCGAGGATCTGTGCCTGAATGGTCACGTCCAGCGCAGTCGTCGGTTCGTCGGCAATAATGAGTTTGGGGTTGCAGGCAATCGCCATGGCAATCATGACTCTCTGCCGCATACCGCCGGACAGTTCATGCGGATATTTTGCATAGACGGATTCCGGCGCGGCGATGCCGACCTGTGTGAGCATTTCGATGCTCTTTTTCTTGGCATCTTTGCGCGTCACGCCCGGGATATTGACAAGGATCACTTCGTCGAGTTGGTACCCGATCGTGAACACGGGGTTCAGACTGGTCATCGGCTCCTGGAAGATCATCGAAATTTCTCTTCCGCGGATCTTGCGCATATCGGCGGTCGGCATTTTGACGATATCGACCACCTTGTCCTCGCGCGCAAAAACCGGGAAACCGTCTTTGTCCGTTTTCTGCACCCGGACGGTAACGGTCTTGCCGTGTTTATCCGTGATCTCTTCGGTCAGGGGCTCGCCGTTTTCGTCGAGTTCCCAGACGGGGATCGGCTTATTGTTTTCGTCGAGGCTGAGTTCGGAGGTTTTGAAGCGGATGCTTCCGCTTACGATCTGCCCCTGCGGCGCCTGCACGAGTTGCATGACGGAGAGGGAAGTGACGCTCTTGCCACAGCCGGATTCGCCGACGACGCCGACAATCTTGCCTTGCGGGATTTCGAAGGAAACGCCGTTGACCGATTTGACGACACCCGCATCGGTGAAGAAGAAGGTGTGCAGATCTTCGATCTCGAGGACGTTGCCGGCATCTTTCATTTCGGTTTCGTAGGTTTTGGGGTCTACCTTCTGCTTCTTTTTCTTTTCGTAAGCAGCGGTAATTTTCATATTCTCACGCGAGATCTTCCGGAGTTCCGCTGCGGATAAATAATGTTTTTCTGCCATAAATACAGCCTAGCCTCCGTTAGCGTTTCATTCTGGGGTCGAGAGCATCGCGCAGACCGTCGCCGATGAAGTTGAAGGCGAGTACGGCGAGAACAATGCAGATACCGGCGGGGATCCAGATGTTCGGGTAGTTGCTGAGGATATCCGGCTTCTTGGCGAGGAAGATGATGTTCCCCCAGGAGGCTTTCGGATACGGCACGCCGAGGTCGAGATACCCGAGCGTCGCCTCATACAGGATCATACTGCCGAGAGAGAGCGTCATGGAGACGATCAGTTGCGGCATGATGTTAGGCACCAGGTGCTTGAAGATCCGTCTGCCGTTTGGTACGCCGAGGGCTTCGCAGGCGGTCATATATTCCTGCTCGCGCAGGGAGAGAATCTGACCGCGCACGAGGCGGGCGACCCCTGTCCACGAGATCAGTGTCAGGACGCCCATCAGAATATAGATGTTGAAGGATTTGTCAATGTAGATTGCCTGTGCTTCCGCTCCCTTGGTGTTGTATGCCGAGAGGATCGCGCTGATGATGAGCAGGATCGGCAACGTCGGGATACAGTTGATGATATCCACGATACGCATGATCAGCATATCGACCCATTTGCCGAAGAAGCCGGCGAGTCCGCCGAGGATGACGCCAATCAGGGTGTTCACCAGCACGACGAGCAGGGAGAGGGAGAGGGAGATTCTGCCGCCGTACATCAGGCGGACGAGGACGTCGTAACCCTGGTCGTCCGTTCCGAGAATATGGACGGCTTTCTTGCCGTTCTGGTTGACGGATACGTTGAAGCAGGGTGCAAATTTATTTTCCTTATATGTATGGATATCGACACGTACCGCTTCGTACTTTTTTCCGTCCTCACCCGTATAGGTGACGGTCATCGGGATGACTTCCTGACTGCCCGCGTTGGTATCGACTTCCTGCTCACCCCATCCGATAAAGAGGGGACCGACAAAGCAGAACAACAGGAGGACGACCATGGTCACGAGCCCGACCATCGAGAGGCGGGAACGGAAGAAACGTTGCAGGACGAGACGCATCGGGGAAATGATGCGGACATTGTCGGCGAAACTTTCGCTTTCGGTGTCTGTTTCGGGTTTGTGCGGGACGGATTCGACGGCTTCCTCGGAGACGCGGACAACACCGTCTGCCGGGGAGACGGCACAGTCTTCCGTCGCAATGCCCTGAAGTTCCGCGGTTTCTTCTGCGGACGGAGCGTCCTGCTCGGTATCAAATTTGTGTGTATTCACGAAAGACTCTCCTCCTTACTTCAGAAGTTTGACGCGCGGGTCAACAATCATATAGGCAATATCGGTCAGGAATGTACCGATGACCGTCAGGATTGCGAGGAACATATTGTAGCCCATAATGAACGGGATATCACCGGCACACAGCGCCTGATAGGCTTTCTGCCCGATCCCTTGCAAAGAGAAGATTTCCTCTGTGATCATGGCACCCGAGAACAGGCTCGGCAGGGTTCCCGCCATCATGGTGACGAGCGGGATCATCGTGTTGCGGAATACGTGCTTATAGACGACGTCGTGTTCCGAGAGCCCCTTGGCTCTCGCGGTGCGGATGTAATCGGCGTTCAGTACCTCGAGGGTGTTGGTACGCGTATAGCGCATGAGACCGCCGATCGAGAGAATGACGAGCGTCAGCATCGGCAGGATGCAGTGCCGCGCTTTGTCAAGGACGGCGGCGAAACCTGTATAGTCTGCTGTCGCATCGACAAGTCCCTGCATCGGTAGCCAACCGAGGTCTACCCCGAAAATCTTGATGAGAAGAGAGCCCAGGAAGAACGACGGCAGAGATATACCGATCATCGCGAGTATCGTGACAAGGTAGTCGGACCATCCGTACTGATGCGTGGCGGAATAGATACCGAGCGGAATGGCAATGATGAATTCCAGCACCAATGCGACGGCGGAAATCGTGAACGAGATCCACATATAGGTGGTGATGACGGTGGATACCTTGTCGTTGAACTTGAAGGATATCCCGAAATCCCCCTTCAGCGCACTTGTGAGCCAGCCCCAATAGCCTTTGAGAATCCCCGTGAAGGAATTGTCATAGAGCCCATAGAGTTTCAGCATTGCGTCAATGTCTTCCTGACTGACGGTCCCCTGGTCGAGTTGGGAACGGAATTTCTGCGTGACGAAGTCAGTCGGGAGCAACCGGACGAGGAAGTAGATAATCAGCGAGACGCAGAAAAGAATCAGTATGGAATACAGGAGGCGTTTGATGATATATTTTGTCATACTAGCCGGACCTTTCTGATTTGGATAGGTGAGAACCGCGTGTTCCCACAGGGGGGATGACAAAGCACAAAGCGCATTGGCACGCGACGGAGAGTCACTCCGTGCGTGCCGTTGCGCCCTTACAAAGAAGTCAGACAGTTCAGTGGATTGTGAGACGGGTCAGAGAATCGCGTCGGGATCAGTTCCCGATGAAACTGATTTCCCAGATGCGGGAGAAAGGAGACTGGTATGCGGTCGCTTCGCAGACCGTGTCCGAGTCAATGACATCCTTGTTCCAGATGAAGAGGTTCTTTCTCTGGTAGGTAGGACACTCGACGGCGAGTTCCATGACGGTATCCAGCGCGTCGGAATAGATCAGTTTACGGTCATTCTCGACGATGGTCGCACGGCCGTCTTCGATGAGTTCGGCGAGTTTGTCGAGCAGATCGTTTTCTTCTGCCGTGCCTTCCTCCATGATGTAGGGGAAGCCCCAGTTGCGGATGGAAGTGGCGGAAGAATCCTTGTGGTAGACCTGGTACATATCGGGGTCGATGGTCGAGGACCATGCGGCTGCCCAGACGGCGAGGGTTCCGGAGGAGAGTTTGGAGAGGGCGTTGGCGTCTTTCGTGACGGTTACGTCAAAGCCGATGCCGTTGAGCAGATCCGCCGCCTTCGCCATGGTTCTCCATGCCGGATGGTCGGTCGAGTCGCCGGCGATCGTGAAAGTAAAGGTGAGTTTTTCGCCCTTGGCATTTTCCAGTTTGCCGGTGTCGGGGTTCATCGAGTAGCCCGCGGCATTGACTTCTTCCAGCGCGGACTGTTTCGCTTTTTCGGAGTTGAATTCGCCGATGCCGACGACATTGCCTTCTGCGTCGTACTGGCAGTCGTCATAGGATTTCTCCGCGTAGTAAGGCATGCAGCCTTTCGGGTATGCCCAGGAGTTGGAGGACATGGAGCGGTAGATCGCGGAGGCGAGGGAACCGTAGTAGTCGACGCAGAGGCTGGTGTCCATGCAGTACATGATGGCACGGCGTACTTCGATTTCCTTGACGTACTTCGCATTGATACCGATGTAACCGTAGCCGAGGTTGTCGGCGAGCGCGTAGTCGATACCGGAGGCGTCGGCGATCTTCTTCATATTGTCGGGCGTTGCCTGCGGTTCGGAGTAGTAAACTTCGGGGTTCGCGCCGGTGACGGCATTGTACATCTGGTCGGTGGAAATGACCTTGTAACGGACTTTTCTGATCTTTGCGTTCTTGGCGGTATCGTTACCGAATACCGTGTAGAAGTTGTTGTTTCTTTCGTAATAGACGATGTTGTCGCGGAAAAATTCGTTCTTCTCGGGGATCGCGCCCTCGGCGGCGTAAGCGGTGCTGGCGTTGGATGCCTTGTAGGGGCCTGCACCGACCGGGACCTGCTTCAGTTGCATCTGTTCAAAGAAGGCACTGTCGGCGAAAGCGACACCGAAGTGGTTGTTTTCATAGGAGAACTTCTGGATCTCGTCGGCGGTGGAGTAGTAACTCATCGGAGCCACGGTGAACGAGAAGTTGTAGATGGCTTTGGGGTCGACGCCGTTGACAATGATCTTCAGGATCTCGCACTCTTCGCCGAGGTCGGTCGTAGCGCCGTTGCTGTCGGCAGGGATGGTTGTGCCGCGGGTCAGCGTGATGCCGGAGATGTTCGGGACTTGGAGTTGATCGTACTGCTTGAAGTATTCGGAGATGCAGACGGACTTGTAGTATTCGCGCAGGTTGGATGCGGTCGCCGTACCGCCGCCCACGATGGAGCGGAGATTGGTCTTGTAGGAGGAGAGGGGCAGTTCGCTCGTGTAGGTGTCATAGACACGGTCGATCAGAGCCTCTTTGGAGTGGTCGGTGTACTTATCCGTATCGTTGTAGTCCACGGTGTACTTGGTCGTGAAAGAGCCGTCCTCGTTCTTTTCCTTCTCGGTCTTGACGGAGATGAAGCCTTCCAGATAGAGGAATACCTGCCAGGTCTCCGTGAAGCCGTATTTTTCATAGGATTCCTTGGAGGAGTCGGCGGATGCCCAGTCAGAGGTCAGTTCTTCGCGGTACAGGCTCTTCGCCTTGGCGATGACTTCCTTCTGTCTGTCGGTCAGCGCGCTCGTCGGCGCCTGCTCATCGCGGCACCATGCGAGAACTTCGTTGATGCGGGCGACGGCTTCTGCCGTGAACTTTGCGTCCAGTTGATCCTGTTCATTTTCGTTGTAGGTCTGTGCGCGGTAGGCCTTCAGCCCCTTGATGTTGACGGAGTAGAGCGTGGAGGAACCGGTGTAACTCGGGTCGAGGAGCGTGTAGAGGTTGAAGAGAACATCTTTCCCGGTGAGGGTTTCGCCGTTCGAGAACTTGATGCCGTTCTTGATGGCGAAAGAGTATTCTGTGTAGTAGTCATCGTAGTTCTGGCTGATGTCATACTGCTCTTTGGAGCCGTGGGTGACGACGGAGAACTTCAGGGTGACGCAGTCCTGATCCATGCCGCAGGCGAGTTGACCGTTCTTGTCGGTGTTCAGCATTCCGATCTGCGTCAGGGCAACAATGGAGCCATCGGCGCCGCTTGTGTAGAAGAAGGGGTTGAAAACGCCGTCGAGGGCTTCGCTGGCGAGAACCAGAGGCGTTTCTTCGTTGGAATAGGTGTTGTTCTTTTTGCAGCCGCAAGCGGTCACAAGCGGTAAGAGGGCGCAGACGACCATCGTCATGCACAATACTCTCAAGAGTGTTTTCTTCATTTTAATTATATCTCCTTACATAATGGTCGGGGTGGGGAAGGGGGATTACTCGGTCGCAGGCGCTCCGGCAACTTCCGTCACCGTCACGGTCGCGTCGATGGAACTGATGTCGACGGTCGGATCGACATAGCCGAAGAGGTCTCCGACGTTTGAGAGCGTCGGTGCCTTATCGTAGCAGTAGTAAATAAGAGAACCGTTGATTTTCACATTTGTGAAAGTAGCACCTGCGTCGACCGATCCGGCAAGGACACCGATACAACTGTTGTTGATATTGGGGTTGGAATCGTTGTTCAGAAGCACGGTCACTCTGACGTCTTCAAAGGTGATGTTCTCCAGTACGGCTTTACCGCCGATACTGCCGAACAGTCCGTAGTTCTCGGAGGTCTTTGTCTGCCGGCGTGTCACCTGCAGTCCTTTGATGGTATGCCCGTTCCCAATGATTCGTCCGGAGAAGATTTCGGCGACGTTGACGGTGACACCGGTCAGGTCAATGTCGGCATCGATGTAGTAGTTGGTACCGGCTTTGATGGCTTTCGAGAAGTCGGAGGCGCGTCGGACGACCGTGTAGGTACCTTCCAGATAGCGCGCATAAACGGTGACGGTCGGATTTTCCGCATTGACGGCAGGCGTATAAGGGAACGTCAGCGGTTTTGTGAATTCGGCGTCCTCGTAGAAGGCGTAGAAAGTGTGACCCGCCCAGTTGGCTTGGCGAAGCGAGTTCAGCGCTTCATCGCCGGATACCGGCAGAGAGTAGGACAGTTCGAGGTTATCCCCGTACAGTACCTTGACCGCATAATCCGGAGACCATCTTGCGTAGATCGTGAAATCCCCGGTGACACGGTCGGTCGCGAAGTTCCAGTCCCGCTCGTTGCCGCTGTCGTCCTTGACATAGTAGCCGGTGACGTGCTGTCCCGCGAGGACGGGGGCGGGGATGGATTGCGTTGCGGTACCGGGCTCCGGCAGGGGGGAATCCGGCGCGAAGAGACAGAGGATGGAATTCTTCCCGTCGACAAGACCGTTCCCGAAATCGTAGGTCACGCGGCAGGTGTAACCCTGATTCGCATACTTATCAAAAACGTCTTTATTGTTGCCGCACGCCGCGAGGCATGGCAACAGCAGACAGAGCAGAATTGCAACAAAAGTGATTTTAACTTTCATGTAATAGGGGTTCCTTCACGAAAAGAACTTAAAATGCAAAAATGCATTTATGCTATATATAAT
>ERZ1034755.183-NODE-183-length-21587-cov-5.489411_pt1 | contig 21587 bp, 10 predicted proteins | sample MGYA00520596_ERZ1034755 | MGnify/ENA primary metagenome ERZ1034755 (study PRJEB33766, sample SAMN09781701) | gut metagenome | biome: gut microbiome | host: Homo sapiens | place: Madagascar | study: EMG produced TPA metagenomics assembly of the PRJNA485056 data set... | reverse complement strand
TACAATAATATATAAGGCGCAGTGGCCTGTTCGGCTATCCAGCGCAGGGTCTGCGTTCTGCCAGGCCCGTCTTCCCTGAGCAGATGCACGGCTGCCACATGGCAGTCGGATGTGAGTTCACTCAAAGTGCCCTGCACCTGGTCGTCAGACTCGTAGGGTACAAAGCAGTCTATACGTTTCTGTTCCATATCACTTCACTTCATGACCGGGCACACCAGCCTTGCCTGTCGGGCCACACACTCTAAAGGCCCGCAAGGAGGCGGCTCCAGTCCTTAACTCAGACAAAAGTACGAGAAAAAACACATCCCTCCAAATTATTACGTACCTTTGCATCTGACAATTTGCTCCCCGATGGGCAATGCCGGGCCTTGCGGTGCCCGGACGTGACTTTCACTCTGACAAAATGACTCTACACATATTCAATCCCGAAAACGACATGGCGCTGGCCGACGGGGGGAGCGGTTACACGGCTCCCGCAACCATACGCCAGATGAGAGACGAACTGCACTGGCTGCCGCTGTGGTGGGCCAAGGACGATGACCTGGTGTGGAACGGCGAAGACCGCATCACACTGAGCGAGGGCGACGAGATACGTCCCTGGGGCTGGAGTGCGGCACTGGTGCACCAGCTCAAGCAGGCGGGGGTGGATGAGAAGTTCCTTCCCTCGCCCGACCAACTGGACTCGCTGCGCCGGCTCTCGCACCGCCAGACGGCCGTAGAGGCTCTGGCACAATGCCGCGAGGAGGGTCTGCTGGGCGAGAGACTGGCAGGAGAGACGCTGCTCTGCCGCTCGGAACAGGAGGTGGAAGAGGCGCTCGTGCGATGGCCTGAGGCATTGCTCAAGTCACCCTGGAGCAGCAGCGGACGCGGGCTGATGCGCTCTGATGCCCCGCACAGGCAGGAGTGGGTGCGCAACATACTGGTCAAGCAGGGAAGCGTAGTGGTGGAAAAATGGTTGCACAAGCTGGCCGACTTTGCCCTGGAGTATGAATGCGACGGCCAGGGAGGGGTGGAATATCAGGGACTCTCGCTGTTCTACACCAACCCGCAGGGCGCTTATCTGGGCAACTGGGTGGCTCCCGAGGTGCAGAAATTCCAGTGGCTCGCCCAATACATCGACCCGGCCTGCCTGGTGGAAGTGCGCCGCTGGTGGGAAGATAGGCTCAAGGGCTATGCCTACAAGGGCCCTGTGGGCATCGACATGATGCTCTGCCAGGAGGGCATCTGCCCGTGTGTGGAGGTCAACTGGCGCATGACGATGGGCCGCGTGGCCGCCATGCTGAACGACCAGGGCAAGTATGGCCGCCTGGTGCTGGAGTATGTCTATGGGCACTACTCGGCAGAGGTAGAAGCCTTCGGATAGGCTGGCAGAGGCAAGGCGCCGCGCCGGGGCGGCAACCGCCGCACGCTCCCGGGCACATTCCACGCGCCCACTCATCACACCCACAGGCAATGTGACGGAAAACGCAGTGCGCTGCGATGGCTCATACACCGCGCTGCGATGGCCGATGCAGCACGCTGCGATGACACATGCACCGCACTGCACTCTCCATCCCACCCTCAAAGCCCTTTTGCCACATCCCGTTCCTTCACCATACAAACTGCCCTAGGCATCTGCCAGAACTGCCTCTGGCCATCCCATCCACCTGTACGAGGCTCCCGGTTCATCATTCCAGACCACCCAAGGGGAATCGCCTGAAAATGCCGCGAAGCCCGCTTCGAAATGCATCCTTACCCATTCCTGTCCAGCCAGGACAACAAAGCCCAGGGCAATACCCTGGGCTATACTGTATTCAGACAAAGGCTGCCATCCGGCGCGTGCGCTCCTGTCTGGGAAAACTCATGGGGAAGCGTTACCTCTTCAATACCGGTTCGCAGGTGAGTCCAACGCCCAGCTTCTTGAATATCTTATGGTCAACATCGCTCAGCATCACGGTGCAATGCACCTGGCAACCACGCAGCTTGGGCAGTTGCTCCAGCGCGCGCCGGCAGTTGTCATCGTTCTCCGAGAGCACCGAGAGCGCCACGAGCACCTCGTCGGTATGCAGTCGGGGGTTGCGGCCACCCAGATAACTGATCTTGGTATGCTGGATAGGCTCGATCATCGACTGCGGTATGAGCTTCACCTCATGGTCGATGCCAGCCAGATGCTTGGTGACGTTGAGCAGGAGAGCTGCGCTGCAACCGAGCAGCTCACTGGAGTGTGCGGTGATGATGGTGCCGTCCTCCAGCTCGATGGCCGACGATGTGTGGCCCGTCTCCTTCTGGTGCTCCTTGGCAGCCACTGTGGTGCGGCGGAAATCGGTGCCTATTCGTGCCTGGTTGAAGAGCATCTGTATCTTGCTTATCTCCGCCTCGTTGCATGCCCCGCGTGCCAATTTGTTGGTCGCGTCATAGTAGCGGCGCACTATCTCGTTCTTCGATGCCTCGCAGCACACATCGTCGTCGCTGATGCAGAAGCCCACCATGTTGACGCCCATGTCGGTGGGTGACTTGTATGGATTGGAGCCGTAGATGCCCTCGAAGAGTGCGTTGAGCACAGGATAGATCTCCACATCGCGGTTGTAGTTGATGGCTATCTTGTTGTAAGCCTCCAGGTGGAAGGGGTCGATCATGTTCACATCGTTGAGGTCGGCAGTGGCTGCCTCATAGGCGATGTTCACGGGATGTTTGAGGGGCAAGTTCCATACGGGGAACGTCTCAAACTTGGCATATCCGGCACGCACGCCTCTGCGGTGCTCATTGTAGAGCTGGCTCAGGCACACGGCCATCTTGCCGCTTCCCGGACCGGGCGCGGTGACGATGACCAGGGGGCGCTCTGTCTCCACATAGTCATTTTTGCCGAATCCTTCGTCCGATGCGATGAGCGCCACGTTGTGGGGATATCCCTCGATGAGGTAATGGCAGTAGGTCTTGATGCCGTCGCGCTCGAGGCGCTGGCGGAAGGCGGCTGCGGCAGGCTGGCCATTGTAGTGCGTAATGACCACAGAGCCCACCATGAAGCCACGGTGCTGGAATTCTCCGCGCAGGCGAAGCACGTCCTCGTCATAAGTTATGCCTAAGTCGGCACGAGTCTTGTTCTTCTCTATGTCGGTGGCACTGATTACGATGACTATCTCAATGCTGTCGCTCAGTTTCTGGAACATGCGCAACTTGCTGTCGGGCAGGAATCCCGGAAGCACTCTGCTGGCATGATGGTCATCAAAGAGTTTGCCTCCCAACTCGAGGTAGAGTTTTCCGTCGAAGCGCGAAATGCGCTCCTTGATATGTTCCGACTGGATGCGCTGGTACTTTTCGTTGTCAAATCCCGTTCTCATAATGCTCTGTTTTGCGCTGCAAAATTACTAAAAAATCCTCGGGTGGCGGCATAAAAAGGCCGGAGAGGTTCGTTGCGATGTGTTCCGAACCCCTCCGGGCATGTTCATTCAGGTGCCTTCGGTCACTTGGCCATTCTGTCGGCCAGCACCTTCATCCAGTATCCTCCGATTACGCTACGTGCCTTGAATCCCACCATCTTGGCAGTCTTCGTGTCGCTCCAGTCGCTTATGGGCACCCGGCTCTCGGTCTCGTTGATGTAGGTATAGACGGGTGCAACGAACTTCTGGAAAGTCTTCGTGTCGGGCGACATGGCAGCCGTCCACATGATCCAGTCGCTCTTGGTGTAGTCCTTACGGCAGTCAAGGGGCAGTCCGTACTTGTTCTGGTGCTTGAGATAATACTTTATCTCGCGCTCATAAACCTTCTCCGAGAAGAGGTTCAGCCCCCACAACTTGTCCCATATCATGTTATACTTCTGGCTCCAGGTGTTCTCCCTGTCGAAGGCCAGGCGGTAGTGGTCACCCTCGAGGGCCATTTCCTCCCACTTCTGAGCCATCTCCCTGGCACGTGCCAGATACTTGTCGGCAGTAGCCTCATCGCCCCTCAGGCGTGCCATCAAGCTGTAGCCAGCCACGCCGCAGATGGCCTTGAGGGAAAGGTTGCAGTTGTGCGCCCAGTGACCCGCGAAGTCGTCGGTGCAGAGCTGGTTGGCCGGATCCTGTCCGTTATCCGACAGATAGTCGGCCCAGAGCGTAATGTCCTGCCAGTAGGGAGCCACGTATGAGGCATTGCCCTCCTGCATGCATATCTGTGCGGCAAGCGTCAGCATGTTGCCTGCCTCCTCGATGGGCATGTCGCCGCCATACACTTGTCCGTTGGCTATAGGGTATGTGCCCAGGTCGTGCGCCGCAAAGGGTTTGGTCCAGCGGCCGCTTCGGCTGTACTCGAAGATGCTTGTCATCATCGCCTTCTGCAGCTCGGGATTATATACGAGGAACAATGGAGCCTCGGGATAAGTGAGATCGACGGTGTTGACACAGCCGTTGGAGTTGTTCTCCTTAGAGAACCAGAGGAGGTTGCCATCCTTGTCCTCGAAGAGTTTGTGCGCAGCCATCACGTGACGGTACGAGGCACTCAGGATCTCGGCATACTGCTTGCCGCCGGCTGCCATGCCGTCGTCATATATCTGGCGGTCGAATGCACGGCAGCGTGCCATGATGCTCGCATAGCGGCTCTGCAGGTTGCGGAAGGCCTGGAAGATGGTCACCTGGCCTCCGTGAGCCCAATAGCCCTTGTAGCGCTCGTACATGTACTCGATGTCCTGCACCTCATCGTAGCCCAACATGGTGAAACTGCTGGCCTTCTCCACCTGCCCGAAGTCGTGGATGTAGGCCATTGCGGGCATGTCGGCAACCTTCTGTGCTCTGATGCCCTTGCCCCATGCGAAGCCCTTGCCAGCCTTCATCTGCGAGCGGTCTGGGCGGGGAAGTTTGCCTGTCTGCACGAATGCGTTCTGCACATCATTGGCATCACCCATACCCACATGGCCGTTGATGGCTGGCATGTAGAAGTATCCCCAGTCGATGCAGATGCCGTCGCCCTTCTTGGCCAGTATGGGCTGCTCCACGGTGCCTGCCTTCACGTAGGCGATGCCATCCTGGAAGCCGCGGCTGGTGAGCGTGGGCTGGTTGTCCTTGTTGACAGCCTGCTGGGCATCGGCCGAGAGGTAGAACTGCACATCGTGCTTCTTTCCGTCGGTGCTGCGAACCTGATAGGAGATGTAGTTGATGGGAGTGGAGATGAGGTCATAGTCGTCTATGAGCATGGGTGCGGTGAACACCAGGTCCAGCTCCACCGGGCCGCACGCCATAGTATAATAGGTGTTGGTGGCCAATACGTCCACGCTCTTCTGCACGGCGGTCTCCAGTTTCACGTCCTGTGGCTTCACGTTGCGGTAGAGTCCGAAGTCGGCATAGGCACCTCCTGTGGTGTTGTGGCAATGGGCGGCTATCACGTTCTTGCCTGCATGGAGATGCTTCTTGAGGTCGGCATCAAGGTGCAGCACCACGTTGTCCACCCAGGTCTCGCCTGTGGATGCCACCTGCTGTCCGTTGACATAGAGTTCGAAGACATCATCGTGGGAATACTTCAGATAGAGGTCGGCAGCCAGCTGCTCTTCGCTGAGCACCACTTCGCGACGGATGTAGATATCGCTTCCCTCACGGCTCCACTTATTGCTCACATTATCCAGTCCATCGCTTCCCCAGGCAGCCTTCTGCTTCTTCCATCCGGTCACGCTGGCGCCTTCGGCGGCCCATCCATCGGCCTGCACCTCATGGGTGACAAGGCCTTCCCAGCGCTCCTCATCGGCCATGGGGGCTATGCTCTGGAGCACATACTCCTGCGGGCTACCCATAAAGCGATAGGTGGTTCCATCCACTCTGAGGAGTCCCAGAATGGGCTTCTCGGCATCGGTCCAGTGGCGTGTGGTGCCGTCGGTGAGCCGGTCGTAGGGTGACCACACCGAGAAGTAAGGGTCATTGACCACCAGTGGCACCGAGGGCAGACGCAGGTCTGTACTCTGGTACGGCTGGAAAATCTCACTCGTCTGTGCCATTCCTGCAGTTGCTACAGCCAGTAGGGCAACAGTCATCAACTTTCTCATTTTGTCTTTGGATATTGGTTTTTATTGTTAATAAGGAGGGCCGGCGCGTATCGCCAGCCGCCCGGTTTGCTTATCTTTCCGTCATCGGGGCTGTCCCGCAACTGCTTCCGCACTGCCCGCATGCGGTGTTCCCCTCACATGGTGGGAAGGCCGAGATGCGCAGACGTGCCGCTCCCATGGGTATGAGAGTGAGCTGCTCCACCTCGCCACGCGGCTGGCAGGCATCGGGGAGCACCTGACAAAGCCCCGTTTCATCCTGCCCCCACGAGGGAACGAGTGCCCCGCTGGCCTTCACGCGCAGGGGTACCGACTCGAGGACAAAGGGATAGTTGTCCTGTGGCCATGCCGTGCGCTCCACCCTCATACCCTTCACGCAGGGCACCAGAGCGTAGTTCCAGGGGCTGGCAGCATAGATTTCAGTGGTGGGCCACTGGCTGGCATCGGCTCCCTCCTGCCAGTGCGAGTCGCCTATGGCCGTCTGTCGGCTGTCGGCCTGCTGGCGTCGCTCCCTGATGAGAAGGCTCATGGTGAGCGGACCATAATCGACGCTCACGCTGTTCTTGTTCAATGCCCAGCGCCTCAGACTCAGCCGCATGGGCAGATAGAGCTGCACGCGGTCACCGTCCTTCCACGTACGGCTAATGCGCAGAAGCCCCTGGGTGGGACGGCAGTCGATGGTCTGTCCGTTGACCTGCACGTGTGCGTCGGTCGTCCAGGCGGGTATGCGCAGATAGAGTGGGAAGGTGGCCGAGCCCTTCCTGCCCAGTCCGCCCACGGTGATGAGCACGTCCTCGCCAAAGGGGTAGTGCGTCTGTTCGTCCAGCGTCACCCGCTGCCCGTTTCCCACCATGAGTGTGGCCTGGCAGTCGGAATAGGTGAGGATGGCTGCCCCACCGTCGGCACTGGCCAGCACCAGGTTCTGTGCATAATAGGGCCAGCCCATCGCGTGGTTGTGCTGACAGCACCGGCTGCTGAAGGGGTTCATGGAGAAGAAGGGCCCGCGGTTATCTACCCCAGGGTGATGATTGCGGCTGTCCGACTGCACCATATTGGGACAAGTGAGATAGCGCAGCGCTTTGAGGTCCTCGGTCATGCTGGCGGGCAGACTGTTGAAGGCCACATCCTCCAGATTGGCAGCCCACATCATGTCGCCCGTCTGCGCCATGAGTATCTCGTCGGAGAGCATCTGCTCCACGAATCCGCAGGTCTCGGTGCCCTGGCGCGGGTCGATGTAGCCGTGACGGCAGTTCTCATCGGATCCGAACATGCCGCCCGGCACCTGTCCGTAGATGCGGCGTATGAGGTGGAAGTTGTTGTATGTGTATCCCAATGCACGCTCCTCGCCCGGCAGCAGGGAGAAGGTGGCAGGTTCGCGGAAGCACTCCGCCACATTCACGTTATGCCAGTTGGGCAGCGAGGTGTCCTGCATCCAGTTGGCCGTGCAGCGGTGTATCTTCCTCATGAGCTGGAGCAGAAACTCCTCCCCGGTGCGGTTGTAGAGCCAGATGACGCTGAGCAGATTGTCGCCTCCACGGCTGTTCTCCCAGTAGTCACGCAGGAACTTCTCGTCGGGATAGGCCAGTTCCCATCGGCAGTAGGCGGTCATCACGGGCAGCACGCGCTCGTCGGCCGTGTGCTCGTAGTAGTCCTGCAGGATTTGCAGAGCCAGCATGTTGGCCCACAGCTCGCGCCTGCCGTCCTTGCCGGCGTTCACCGGACCGAAGTAGCCGTCGGGCTGGGCGCTGCGCAGTATGGCATCTATCCAGAAGTGCGACTCCCTGAGCTTCGCCTCGTCGGCCAGTTGGCAAGCCAGGGCATGATAGCCACGCAGCCAGTAGGGCACCTCTTCCCATCCGTGCGAACCGCCCTCTTCCAGCCAGGCATTACCTTTCTTGTCGAGCCAGTCACTTATCTCGCCCAGCCTGCCTGCCAGTCCTTCCGACTCGCGGCGCAGCATCTCGCCCACCCATCCGCGGGCTTTCACGCTGCCCAGAGGGAGCTTGATGAAGACGTTGGGGCGCAATGGTGCACGGTTGTTCACGTAGAGTGTGCTTGTGGCCGGCACGTCCTGTGGCCCCACCATCTGCGCTTTCTGCGCCTGTGACGATGAGGTGGCAAGCATGGCCAAGGCCAGCATCAGTTTTCCTGCAAATCCCTTCATTTGAAAATTCTTTTGCTCGACAATATGGTTATTCTGCCTTCATTCACATGCCGGATGCCGCCGAAGGCACTATTTAACGCGCCTAAAGACATTTTCCATACACATTTGCCCACAAAGTTAACACTTTTCCGTAAGAAACCGCAAGGCAGAGGGGAGAAAAAGAGACGCACACGGACATTTTCTCCCAAAAGGCCGCTTGGACCGAAGAGGCACGGCATAAGGATGCGGCCAACCTGCCGAAGAACTGAGCCCACCATGCCGGATGGATGAGGAGAGAGGCACGCGTCATGCCCCGCATGCCTCAAGGCGGAACCTGGCTGCAAGCCAAGCCTGGAAATGCACCGCGCTGCGACAGCACATGCACCGCGCTGCAATGACCGATGCAGCACGCTGCGATGAAGCATGCACCGCACTGCACTTTCCGCCCCACCGGGATGGACCTGCCGTTGCAAACTGCAGCAAAGCCCTTTGCTCCCCTATTTATATAAGGAAACTGCGCGATGGCATCCACCGCGCAGCACTTTTCACTCTTCACTCTTTGCTCTTCACTTCCCACGGGGGACGCTCATGGCTTCCACCGTACACCGGCCACCGCCCGTGCCAGCGATTCCATGGCGCTACGGAGCACAGCACGCTGCGTGCCCACGTTGAGGCGCATGAAACCCTCGCCGCCAGGGCCAAACATCTCGCCGTCATTGAGTGCCAAGTGGGCCTCATCCACGAAGAGATGCTGCAGCTGGTCGTGTGTGAGTCCCAGCTGACGGCAGTCGAGCCACACCAGGAACGAGGCCTGGGGGCGCAAGGGACGTATCAGGGGCATGTGCTCGCGGCAGTAGCCGATGACGAACTCCACGTTCTGCTCCACATAATGAAGCATCTGCCTGCGCCACTCCTCGCCCTCGCGGAAGGCAGCCTGGGTGGCCAGGGGAGCCATCATGGTTGGCTCGTTGAGTTCGCCCGCCTGCATCCATCCGAAGAAGCGCCGGCGCAACTGCTCATTGGGGACAGCCGCCCACGACGACACCAGTCCGGCCATATTGAAGGTCTTGGAGGGTGCACAGAACGTGATGCTGTTCTGCTCGGCCTCGGGGCTCACGCTGGCGAAGGGGATGTGACGATGCCCGAAGAGGGCCATGTCGCAATGGATTTCGTCGCTGATGACGATAATGCCGCGCTCGTGGCAGAATGCGGCCAGGCGCTGCAGCGTCTCACGCGGCCAGCAGATGCCGCCGGGATTGTGGGGATTGCACAGGATGAGCAGGCGGCAATGCTCGTCGGCCACCCGTGCCAGGTGCTCGAAGTCCATGTCGTAATAGCCGTCGGGGCGCTCCACCAGGGGGTTCATCACCACCTCATGCCCATAGCCCTGAGGCACAAGGCGGAATGGATGATACACAGGAGGCTGTATGATGACCTTGTCGCCAGGCGACAGCAGGGCGCACACAGCCATTCCTATTCCCTTGACAATGCCGGGGATGAAGCTCATCCACTCTTCTCTCATCTGCCACCCGTGATGCTCCTGCACCCAGCGGATGACGGTATCCCAGTAGTCCTGGGGCAGACAGGTGTAGCCATAGAGGGCGTTCTGCACCCTGCGGGTGAGGGCTTCGGCGACGAAGGGAGGCGTCTGCCAGTCCATGTCGGCCACCCACAAGGGAATCAGGTCAGTACGGTGCCACATCTCGGCGAGCCTTGCGTGCTTCACATCGCAAGTGCCCGTGCGGTCGATGGGCTTGTCGAAATCGTATGTCATCAGTTGTTTGTCTTTGCGCACGCTCTTTCGTGCAGTTTCACCCACAAAGGTAAGCATCTCTCCCATAAGCGGCAAGCATTCGCCCAAGGATTATGCCACACAGAGCCATTTTTGCCACTCCGGCATGGCAGGCAGAAGGCTGTAAATACTTTTTAAGAGTAGCGGCTTGGCACTCTCATGGAAATGGCATAACTTTGCCATGCTGACGGGCGCACATGCACACTCGGGCGCGCCAGCCAAGACAGGAAGTTAAACATTAAAAATATAAGGTTATGGCAACATCAATCAAAGACCTGGCTCCACAAGCCATATGGCACAACTTCTACCTGCTCACGCAGGTTCCCCGTCCCAGCGGCCACCTTCAGAAGATGCAGGAATTCCTGCTCACATGGGCCAAGGAGCACGGCATAGAAGCCTTCAAGGACAATGCCGAGAACATCGTCATGCGCAAGCCCGCCACACCGGGCATGGAAGACCGCAAGACAGCAGTACTGCAGGCACACATGGACATGGTGCCACAGAAGACCGACGAGAGCGGCCACGTCTTTGAGACAGACCCCATCGAGACCTACATCGACGGCGAATGGGTGAAGGCCAAGGGCACCACCCTGGGCAGCGACGACGGCATGGGCGTGGCGGCCATCATGGCCATCATGGAGGCCCACGACCTGGTGCACGGCCCGCTGGAGGCGCTCATCACAGCCGATGAGGAGACCTGCATGTACGGTGTGAACCACCTGACAGCCGACACACTGCACGGCGACATACTGCTCAATCTGGACAACGAGACCATGGGCGAGTTCGTCATAGGCAGCGCGGGAGGCGTCAACATCAGCGCCACCATGCAGTACAAGGAGGTGGCTCCCGAGGCTGGCGACATAGCCGTAAAGGTGTGTCTGCAGGGACTCAAGGGCGGACACAGCGGACTGGAAATCAATGAGGGACGCGCCAATGCCAACAAGCTGATGGCCCGCTTCGTGCGTCAGGCCATCGCCGACGACGATGCACGCCTCTGCTCATGGAACGGCGGCAACATGCGCAACGCCATTCCACGCACAGCAAGTGCCGTGCTCACCATTCCCGCAGAGAACCTCGACGACCTGAAGGACCTGGTGGCCTACTGCCTGGAGACCTTCAAGAACGAATATGCAGGCATAGAGAACGAGATGGAGATGACCATCGAGAGCACCATCATGCCCGCCGCACAGGTACCCATGGAGATTCAGGACAACCTGGTGGATGCCATCATGGCTTGCCACGACGGCGTCCTGCGCCACATCCCAAGCATCCCCGATGTGGTGGAGACCAGCAGCAACCTGGGCATCGTGAACATAGGCAACGGCGAGGCTTCGGTGCTCATACTGGCACGCAGCAGCAACGAAACCATGATGGAGTACCTGCAGGAGATGCAGGAGTGCTGCTTCGGCATGGCAGGCATGAAGGTGGAGTACGGCGGGCAGTATGGCGCATGGCAGCCCAACTTCAGCAGCCCCATCACAGCCACTATGGTGAAGGTATATAAGGAGACCTTCGGCGAGGACGCCAAGGTGCAGGTGTGCCACGCCGGACTGGAGTGCAGCATCATCGGCGGGGTGTATCCCGAGATGGATCTGGTGAGCTTCGGTCCCACGCTGAGAAGTCCCCACACACCCAACGAGCGATGCAACATCCCCTCGGTGGAGAAGTTCTGGGTATTCCTGAAAGAGTTGCTCAAGCAGATTCCCGCACGATGCTGAACCTCGACAACTTCTATAAGGCGCGTTACGCGCTGAGCCGCGTCATACGCCGCACCGACCTGGTGCAGGCTCCCCGCCTCAATCCCGAGGCCGACATATACCTGAAGCCCGAGAACCTGCAGCTGACAGGCTCGTTCAAGGTGCGCGGTGCCTGTTACAAGATAGCCTGCCTGACCGACGAGGAAAAGCAGCACGGAGTGATAGCCTGCTCGGCAGGAAACCACGCGCAGGGGGTTGCGCTGGGTGCCAGTTGCCATGGCATCAAGAGTCTCATCTGCCTGCCCGACGGAGCGCCCATCAGCAAGGTGGAGGCCACACGCCGCTATGGCGCCGACATCTGTCTGGTGCCCGGAGTGTATGACGATGCCTACCAGCGGGCGCTGGACCTGCGCGACGAGCGGGGCTATACCTTCATCCACCCCTTCGATGATGAGAACGTGATAGCCGGACAGGGCACCATAGGCCTGGAGTTGCTGGAGCAACTGCCCGACGTGGAGGTGGTCATCGTGCCCATAGGCGGCGGCGGACTGGCCAGCGGCGTGGCTTTTGCCATCAAGCAGCTCAATCCGAAAGTGCAGGTATGGGGCGTGCAGGCTGCCGGAGCACCCAGCATGTACCAGAGCATGGCTGACCATCAGATACTGCGGCTCACCAGCGTAAACACCATAGCCGACGGCATAGCGGTAAAGCAACCCGGTGAAATCACCTACGACACATGCCAGAAGTACCTCGACGGCATAGTGACCGTCACCGAGGACGAGATTTGCGCAGCCATACTGGCGCTCATCGAGCAGCACAAGATGGTGGCAGAAGGTGCCGGAGCCGTGAGTGTGGCAGCCGCCATGTTCGGCAAGGTGCCCGTCAAGGGACGCAAGGCCGTGTGCATAGTGAGCGGTGGCAATATCGACGTGACCATCCTCAACCGCGTCATCAACCGCGGACTGGCCAAGAGCGGACGCAGCTGCACCTTCACGGTGGAACTGGAGGACAAGCCGGGCCAGCTGGTGGGCGTGAGCCAGATAGTGGCATCGATGGGCGGAAACGTAGTGAGCGTGCATCACGAGCGCAACGACGACGCAGCCCGCGTGACAGCATGCCAACTGCGCATCAAGGTGGAGACACGCGACGAGCAGCACATCGAGGAGATAAGGAAAGCCCTGACCGACAACGGATTCAAGGTAAACTAAGAATAAAGACAACATACACACCAAGAGCATGAAAGCAATTCACACCAACCAGGCTCCTGCAGCCATCGGTCCCTACAGCCAGGCCATAGAGGCCAACGGAATGGTATTTGCCAGCGGACAGATACCCATCGACCCCGCCACAGGCCAGTTTGTGGAGGGCGGCATAAAGGAGCAGACCCGTCAGTCGCTCACCAATGCCAGCCACATCCTGCAGGCTGCCGGCACCGACCTGAAGCACGTGGTGAAGACTACCGTCTATCTGAGTGACATCGCCAACTTCGCTCCCATGAACGAGGTATATGCCCAATTCTTCACCGAACCCTTCCCCGCACGCAGCGCCGTGGCGGTGAAAGACCTGCCCAAGGGGGCACTGGTGGAGATAGAGGTGCTGGCCGTGAAGCCCCAGAAGCAGGATGCTACCAGCAGCGAGGAGACTTCAGCCGAAGACGGAGCCTCTCAAAAAAAAATCTCAAGTAGGCTCGCCTGCGTAAGCAAGGCCTTACTTGCACTCTTCCTATGCCTGGTTCTGCCCTCATCAGTATGGGGACAGAGCCAGGCATCTTCGTTGGTGGGTATGTTGCAGGACTTCCAGCGCACCGAGGACATCACGCCCGACCGCTTCTTCGACAATATGGACACGCTGCGTGCAGCCATCAGCAGGCAGACCAGCCCCACGGCGAGAGCCGTCTATCAGGCCACCATGGCCCATCTGCTGGCAATCTCGGCCGACCTTGCCGATGCAGGCGAGCGACAGACAGAAAGTCCCGACGACAGCATAAGGGAATGGAACAGCGATGAGTACATGCGGCATGCATGCCTGCTCTACAAGGAAGCGCTGGGCGACATGGAAGCGCTGCACCAGGCCAAGACAGAACAGTGGATTCCGCTTGTCAGACAGGGACGCGACGAGAAGATATATGCCAACGACATGCTCGCTGTGGTGTGGCGGGCCATGACAAACGACATCGGACAATGGCTGAGAGAGAAGGAACAGATGCCCACAGCCGACAACCTGGCCACGTTTTACCGCCTTCATGGGCTGCGCGAAGCGGCCTTGCACATCCTGCTGGAGGGTCTCTGGGACTCATGGGACCCTTCGGTCAAAGACAGGCTGATGGCGTTGAAGCAGGAATACAGCAACACAGAGGCAGGGGCGCTGGTGCACCTCTGTCTGGCCTCCGAAAGGATGAACCGCTGGGGGATGGGCATCAACGACCGTCTGGCAATACTGGACGAAGCGGACCGCAAATGGCCCGACAACCGCTGGAAAAACAATATCGAGAACCTCAGACGACAGCTCACGGCTCCCATCATGCAGGCCAGATACCCCAAACAAGCCTACCCGCTCAGCACCCAGAAGGTGCCCATCAAGACAAGAAACGTGAGCGGATTTGTCCTGTCAACCTACCAACTGCCCTCTGACTTCCTGGAGGGAGACAAGCAGGAGCGCAACTATATGACGGGCAACGAACTGCTCCAGCTGGTGCGCAAGGAGGGACGCCAGATCAGACATAGCGCCATGCAACCACACGGAGGAAGCAACGGCGGCAAGGTGTGCTGGGATACGCTCGACTGGCACACGCCCGACTGCGGCCTTTATGCGGTGGTGATAGAGGCCAGCACCAAGGCGCAGCTGGCGAAGAATCCCGAGCCAGAGGTTGGCCTGGTGCGCATCTCACGCTTGGCTACCTTCATGCGGTACATGGGCGACAAGCAGGCACGACTGACCGTGGTGGATTACCAGAAAGGACAACCCCTGCCGGGAGTCAAGGTGGAAGTCTTCAGAAAGAGCCCCAAAGAGGACAGCTTCACCCAGCTCAAGACACACCTTACCGACGAGAAAGGCGCCGTGCTGATAGACAGACAAGAGGGGAATAACCTATATATTAAGGTATCGCGCGCGGGAGACGAGGCTACAGGGCGACGGAGACTGGACATATATTACTCCGACGAAAGACTGACCGACAGAGAGGAACAGCACATAGCCATCTCCACAGACCGCAGCATCTACCGCCCCGGCCAGAAGATAATGATGAGCGCCGTGGTGTACAAACAGAAGGAATGGGATGCAAAGGTAAAAGCCAACGAGGAACATGAAGTGGTGCTGCGCGGTGCCAACGGCAGGAAACTGTGCACCCACACACGCCGGACCGACGAGATGGGTGTGCTGGCAGACACTCTGCCAATTCCCGAAACGGGATTGCCCGGCAATTACAATATATATATAGAGGATGCCTGCAAGGCTGTAAAGGTGGAGGAATACGTTCGTCCCACCTTCCGCGTGGAGTTGTCACAGCCTAAGGACGCAACAGCCCGAACCGACTCCGTGGCATTTGAAGGCAAAGTGACCACCTACAGCGGCATACCCGTGACGCATGCACGCATTACAGGAACAGCCGTGTGGAGCACTTCATGGTGGTGGCGAGACCGCTCCAGCGAGACGCGTCTGACACTGGACACCCTTTGGACAGACCAAGAAGGCAAGTTCACATACCAACTGGCCACAAACGGAACCGCCGAGCAGCTGAAGAGGGGACGCAGACTGGAAGTCTGCATCGACGCTCTCTCGGCACAGGGAGAGACCCAACAGGGCGCTCTGAACATAGCCGTATGCAGCACCCCGCTGCGCATGAACGGTATGGTACCCCGCCACATCTGCAAGGAATATCCCAAGCCATTGAGCCTCAGACTCTACTCCAGCACAGACCAACCCGTCAAGGGGTCCATCACCTGCACCCTTTCACAGGCAGGGAAGGAGAAGAGGACCTTCACGATGCAGGCCGGAGAGTCGGCTTTCCCGCAGGAGATGAAGGACTTGGAGTCAGGCCGATACCAGCTGGAAGCGCGTGCGGATATCAACGGCGATACGGCCTCGTGGCGCTCCGACATCACCCTCACTTCGCTCTCTGACAGCAAACTGCCCTTTGAGGCAAACTTCTATCTGGACTGCCCCCAGTCTGACTTCTCGGAGCAGGAGCCTGCCAAGGTGCAGATAGGCACCTCGCTGCCCGATGCCTGGATACACATGACCCTGGAGACCAAGGACACCACCGCACTCGACACGATATTCCACCTGAGTGACTCGTGCCTGACATACACCATCCCTTACCGCAAGGAGTACGGCAAAGGCGCCAGGCTGTTCGCTTACATGTTCTGCCAAGGGGAGCTCCACACCAGGGACACCGACCTGCATCTGGTTCAGCCCGACAGCAGACTGCGCCTGCAATGGGAGTCCTTCCGCGACCATCTGCGGCCAGGACAGCAAGAGGAGTGGACATTATCGGTAAAGCGCCCCGATGGCAAACCCACGCAAGCCAATCTGGCGGCCACTCTATATGATGCGTCATTGGATGCGCTCGCCCGTCACTCGTTTGACCTGAGCGTGTATAGAGGTTGCCGCTTGCCGTACATCGGCATTCACACAACCTCTCTGAGCGCCTACGACAAGTACAATCTGAACATGAGCTTCAAACCCAAACTGAAGAAGGAATACACCCCGGAGTTCTCCACATTCGACATCGACCGCTTCTACCTGGCCTTGTCCAAACCTATGCAAGAGGCTTCCATGCACGTGAGAGACAGGAGCACCAGAAGTCTGAGAAAAGTGGATGTAAGGCTGAGGGGGAATGCCAAAATGGCCTATGCCGGAGTGGCACAGGCACCCCAAAGCCTCAACGGACATATCGGAGGATTAGGTAACGACGAAAACTACTTGTACGATATGGTCAAGGAGGAGGAATGTGCAGAAGCTGAAGAAGCAGCCGAGGAGACGGCCAACCTGCGAACCGACCTGCAGGAGACGGCTTTCTTCATGCCCCGATTGCGCACCGACAGCCAGGGACAGGTGAAGATCAGCTTCACCCTGCCCGAAAGCATGACCTCTTGGCACCTGCTCGGAACTGCCCACACCACCGACATGATGGTGGGACTGCTGGATACGATGGTGGTGGCAGAGAAGGAACTGATGGCCGAGATGCTGCTCCCGCGCTTCGTGCGTAGCGGCGATCACGCCGTACTGACGGCCAGCATCCGCAACCGAAGCGAGAAGCTGCAGAAGGGACAGGCCACCCTGCTCGTCTCCGATACAGAGACCGATAAGGTACTGATGCGCAAGGCGGTACGCTTCCAACTGGGCGCCCAGGAGGATACCACCTTCTTCTTCCCCTATACGGGCAGCATGGACCATCCCGCACTCACCGTCAAATGGGTGGCGCAAGGGCAGGACTACAGCGATGGCGAGCAGAGGTATCTGCCTGTGCTCTCTGATATGCAGTCCATCACAGAGACCAAGGCATTCAGTCTGAGCGGAAAAGGCACGCACACCATCAGTCTTGACAAACTCTACGCACACGACAGCAAGGAGGCTGTCAACCGCTCGCTGACCATCGAATACACACGTGATCCCAAGTGGCTGGCCATACAGACTCTGCCCTCGATGGCCTATCCCAAGTGCCGCGACGTGCTCTCCCTCACGGCCGCATTCTACTCAGGAGCACTTGCCTACAGCATAGGACAGAAATACCCACAGGTGAGAGAAGCCATCGAAGAGTGGACCCATAAGGATACAGCTGCTCTGGAGAGTCCGCTCGTCAAGAATCAAGAGCTGGCCGACATGCTTCTGCAAGAGACTCCATGGGTGATGGAGGCCAACCAGGAAAATGCTCGTCGCCAGAGGCTTACATCCCTGTTTGATGATGTGGCGCAATTGGATTATCGCATGAGCATGCTGAACGCGCTGGACAATCTGCAAAGGTACGACGGTTCGTTCTCCTGGTTCCCCGGCATGAGCGGCAGCACCTACCTCACAGGGCACGTGGCCAACATGCTCACAAGGCTCAACACGCTTACACTTGACGAGTTGCCCAGGCAGAGGGAGATACGCGAGAAGGCTTGCCGATTCCTCCTCAAGGAGATGGTAAAAGACGTGAGTCTGCTCAAGAAGAGCAGCAAGCCTACCGTCTCTGCAAGCGCCATGCGCACCCTATATGCCCTCCGTAAGTCGGACTGCTACACCAGCATGAAGGCCGAAGAGAAGCAGGCCGTCAGCTACATGCTGCAATTGCTCAAGAAGCAGGCCGGAGAGACCGACCGCGTGGAGCGCGCGCAGGCTGCCATGGTGCTGCATCTGTATGGTGAAGAGAAGTTGGCCCAGAGCCTGATGGAACGCCTGCACGTTCTGCTCAAGCAGCCCGACGGCATGCATCTGGCCTACAGGAGCAACATACGAATGGGCATGGATCAGAAGACGAGCGAGCACGTGCACCTGATGGAAGCCATCAGGACCATAGAGCCCCACGATACTGCCACACTCAACGCGATGACGGAATGGCTCATAGGCATGAAGCGTACCCGGGAATGGGACAGCGCTCCACAGACCGCCGATGCCGTATTCGCCCTGCTGAGCGGCAGCCCCGACCTCTGCATGGGAGCCGACAAGCTGACTCTGAAAACCTCATCCAAGTCATTCACAATCAGCAGTCCCGAGACCACTCTGGGCTATGTGCGTGAGCGTACAGACCTTACCTCCAAGCCCAAGAAGCTGGTGGTGGAGAAGGAGAGCCGGCAACTGAGCTACGGAGCTGTATATGCCCAATATCAGATACCCGTCCTGCAGACCGAACAGCAGCAGGAAGGACTCAACATCCGACGCGACATCACCCATGTGGAGCATCTGGCCACAGGCGACCGCGTGCACATCCGCTATACCCTCACAGCCGACCGCGACTACGAGTTCGTGCGCCTGATGGCACCACGTATTGCCGCTGCCGAACCATCCGCCCAACGCTCTGGCTATGAGTTCAATGGCAGTATCAGCTATTACAAGGCCATTCATGATGCCAGCACAGAATACTTCCTTGACCGACTGCCTCGCGGCACTTGGGTGATAGAGGAAGACTGGCTCATCAGCCGGGCTGGTTCCTACTGCCTTCCCGCCGCCCTCCTGCAATGCCTCTACGCGTCCGATTTCCAGGCTCACACCACAGGAACAGCGATTGAAGTAAGGCAAAAATAGAGAGAAACCGCGTTTAAGGAGAGAAAAAAACTACATCCCTTTGTGGGTAAGCAAGAAATACTTACTTTTGCATGTCATTCCGTGGGTGACCACAGAGGGGCAACAGAAGGAAAGAAACAATATACTCCGACCAACGCTAACAACAAAACTTTAAATTATATGAAGAAGATATTCGGTTTGATGCTTGCATTAGCAGCCATCACATTCATTGGATGTACCGAACAAGTGGACAAGTCTGCGCGATACGTCTTCAAGGAGAGGACCATCACAGACTACCTGGTAGAACACGACGCCTACAAGGAGTACGTGGCACTACTCAAGAAGACGCCCGTAAGTTCGATGTCGGACACCAAAGTCTTCCAGTTGCTCTCAGCCCGAGGCAACTACACAGTGTTTGCCCCAACCAACGAGGCCATCCAGGTATATCTGGACACCCTCTGCGCCAAGGGTACCATCAGCGAGCCCTCATGGGACAGTTTCACAGACAGCAACCTGCTCGACTCTGTGCGCAAGGTGATTGTCTATAACAGCGTGATAGACAGCGGCGACGACAACGTACGCTATGAGACCGCCACTATGCCTACCACACAGAACGCCGAACTTCCCTACCCCAACATGTACGACCGCAAGCTGGTGGTTCATTATTGCGATGACCCCGACAGCGTGCTCATCAACGATGCGCTCATCGCCCCCCGCAACAAGGACATACCTGCCATCAACGGCGTGATCCAATGCATGAACTCGGTGGTGGCTCCCAGCAACAACACTCTGGCTTTCCTCTTCAACGATATCCTCAACAGCAAGCGCGAGGGCTTCTATGTGGCAGCCCTGCTGGCCAAGGCCGTGGGTATGATAGACACCCTGAAGGTATGGCGCGACGAGACCTACGAGGAGCTCTACAAGAAGGGAACCGTGAAGATGAGCATCGTGAGCAATACCGACGGAAGCAACCAGACCTTCTACTCACCCGAGCACCGCTATGTGGGCTTCACATACTTTGCCGAGACCGACAGCTTCTGGACAGAAGCCATCGGCAAGCCTGCCACCGAGATTGAGGTGAAGGATGTGGTGAACTATCTGGTGCAGAACAACGCTTATCCCGAGGCAGTAAACGACGAGAACTACAAGAACGAGAACAACCTGCTCAACCAGTTCGTCACCTACCACTTCCTGCCCATGTCGCTCGCGACCGACAGGCTGGTGCTGCACTACAACGAGAACGGCTACAATCCCACCAATGGCAACCCCACCATACCCATCTGGGAGTATTACACCACCATGGGTAAGCGCCGCCTCATCAAGCTCTACGAGAGCAAGGAGAGCAACGGAGTGTATATCAACCGCTTCCCCAACCTCAACAACGGCCGCCGCGGCAACTACCACGAGGCAAGCTGCGACCCCGAAAACGAAGGTATCAAGGTGGGCACTCCCGACCTGCAGGGCGACTTCAACGTGCGCAACGGTATCATCTACCCCATCGACAAGTTGCTCACCTATAGCGACGACACACGCAACAACATGCAGTCCTACCGCATACGCTGGAACGTGTGCGCCATGTGGCCTGAGTTCATGACCAACGGCATCCGCAGCTCGGAGATTACCGACGAGCGCCACAAGTGCGTATATATCCCCTCAGATGCTGCATACAAGTACCTCAACGATGTGAGCATCACCGAGGAGACCAACTTCCTGTACTGGACCGGTCGCGGCAACGGCTGGTCGAACATGCAGGGTGACGAGATGAGTATCCGTGGCATGACCGACTGCACCATGCGTCTGCCACCCGTACCCAAGCGCGGAACCTATGAGCTGAGATATGCCATCCAGTGCGGTGGTAACATGCGTGGAATGGTACAGTTCTACTGGGGTAAAGACCCCAACAACCTGGCTGCTATGGGTATCCCCATGGACCTGCGACAGGGAGCCTACGGCAGAAACACCTCTTCCGGAACCATTGCCAACGATATCGGTTATGCCGAGGACAGCAACGATGACGACTATAACGCCGAAATCGACAAGCGCCTGCGCAACAACGGCTTCATGAAGGGTTGCCAGCAATATACAGCCGGAGGACCTGGTGGCTCTGACATGATGCGCAAGTCGAACATCTGTATCCGACGCATCCTGCTGCGCCAGACCATGGACCCCAACGAGACATACTACATCCGATTCAAGACCGTGATGGACGACCCCACACGCTACTTCTATATGGACTATCTGGAGTATGCCGCCAAGGAGGTTTATGACAACCCCGGAGTTCCCGAGGACATCTGGTAAACACACAAACAAGCATCCCCACGCACAAGGAGCACACAAGCTCCATGCGTGGGGATGCATGCTTTTCAGCAACAACCAATTCCAGCTCAAGCTTCGGGAGTCAGACTGCCTCCAACAAGAAGATACCCGAAAAGGCACAATGGACCAGGCCTAGAATAAGAAGTCGAGCAAAAGGGAAGCACATTTGCTGTTCCTTCTGCTCGATTTCGTTATTTTCTTTAAGTTTCGGTAGTTCTTAACTCGCCATTTTATATCTATATAGTTCGCATATACGAGCAAGTTTATCAGTTTCGTTAACCACAACCTCAAGCGCTTCTTCATCCGTGATGTTAAAAACTCTTGTGATGGCAGCAAGCAGTTCAAGGATGGCTCCCCATTTCCCATCGCTGATGGTAATTTCGAGACAGCAGTTCTGCCTGGCAGCAGCCGAAGAGCTGCGCATGGTGGCAGACATGATAGGATAGGCCTGGGAGAGGA
>ERZ1034755.176-NODE-176-length-22140-cov-5.563550_pt1 | contig 22140 bp, 26 predicted proteins | sample MGYA00520596_ERZ1034755 | MGnify/ENA primary metagenome ERZ1034755 (study PRJEB33766, sample SAMN09781701) | gut metagenome | biome: gut microbiome | host: Homo sapiens | place: Madagascar | study: EMG produced TPA metagenomics assembly of the PRJNA485056 data set... | reverse complement strand
CTCCTCGGCGCCGTGATTCTGCGGGATCGCGTCCGTCGGGAAGCGCCCGATGCCGTCGGACGCCTGCATCGTGCCGGTGTGCGCGTCGTCATGGTGACGGGCGATGCAAAGGAGACGGCAGTCGCAATCGCGCGGGAATCGGGCATTTATTGCGGCGTGGAGGGTAGTGTCCTCGGTGGGGAAGAACTCGCCGCGCTCTCGGACGAAGAATTGTCCGCCCGCCTCGATCGCCTCGCCGTCGTCTATCGCGCGTTGCCCGGGGACAAATCGCGCCTTGTGCGCGCCGCGCAGATGCGGGGACTGGTTGCCGGTATGACAGGTGACGGCGTAAACGACGCCCCGTCTCTCAAACTCGCGGACGTCGGTTTCGCGATGGGGAGCGGCACCGATATCGCCCGTGAGGCAGGCGATATCGTAATCCTCGACGATAATATCGCCTCAATCGCCCGCACTGTGCTTTACGGGCGCACCATTTTCAAGTCAATCCGCAAGTTCATTACGTTCCAGTTGACGATGAATCTCTGTGCCGTCGGCGTGTCGCTGTTCGGGCAGTTTATCGGGATCGAGAGCCCGGTGACGATTCTGCAGATGCTCTGGGTCAATATCATCATGGACACCCTCGGCGGGCTTGCGTTTGCCGGAGAGCCGCCGCTCGCCATGTATATGCACGAAAAACCGAAAATGCGGGAAGAGAAGATTCTCTCGGGGGCGATGGTGCATCAGATCGCCGTCACAGGTACTTATACGCTTGCTGTCTGCGCGTGGTTTCTGGCGTCGCCGTGGACGGCGCGCACCTTCCACCGGGCGACAAGCGAGGTCTATTTCCTGACGCTGTTCTTCGCGCTCTTTATCTTCTGCGGGATTGCAAATTGCTTCGCCGCCCGGAGCGAGCGTATGAATCTTTTCTCTGCGATCGGACGCAATAAGCCCTTCCTTTTCATTATGACGTTCATTCTGGGCGTCCAGCTTGCCATGCTGTATTTCGGGGGAGAACTGTTCCGCACGGTGCCGCCGGCGCCCCTCGACCTCGCGCGAATCGCGCTCCTTGCCGTGACGGTGATTCCCGTCGACTTCATCAGACGGTGCTTCTTCCGCCTGCACCGCCGCCGCGAAGAATAAGCCAAAAAACAATTTTCGCACGATTCCGATATTTTCTTTACTTTTACCGCAATATGTGGTATAGTATTGGTACAGAAACGGAGTCGGAGGAAATCATGGGGCATAGATTCGTATTCGGGGCGAAAGAGGCATCGGGGGCTGGCGCCCTCCTGCGCGCCGCGCGCCATGCCGGCTGCATGGAGCTTTTGTTCGTTCGCCGCGGCACGGTGACGGTGCAGACCGCGATGTGTTGCTTTACCGCCTCCGAGGGGGAACTTTGTTTCCTCGCCCCCGACATGGTACGCACCGTGACGGCGGAGGGAAGCGCCGCTACCGTCGGCAGTATCTATTTTGATACCGATTTTCTCGAGGAATTGCCGGAGAGCATCGACCGCGATCTCTTCTATATGTTCCTGATCCAGTCGCGCACGCGGGAGAACCGATACACCCCCGATGCCCCCCTCTATGAGTCTCTCGTCAGCACGTTTGAGACCTGCTACGAGGAATATGTGACGCGTGACCTTTGCTATTCGCTCCGTATCCGCGCGCAGATCGACTACATGATGGCGCAGATTATCGCATCCTACAGCGCGACGCGCGAGAACGACCGCGTGATCTATCACAACGTCCTGCGTCTGCGCGACAGCCTTAACTACATCGACGCCCATTACAGAGAGAAGATGTCCGTCCCCGAACTGGCGGAATATCTGCGCGTCACGCCTGATTATTACACCAAACTGTTCCGTGACAGTATCGGGAAGACGACGGTCGATTATATCAATTCCGTGCGTATCAACCACGGCATGATTCTCCTTCTCGAGGGCGATGCCCCCGTCTCGGAGGTCGCCGAAGAAGTCGGGCTCGGGAGCGGGAACTATTTCAGTAAATTGTTCCGCACGACCCTCGGCACGACCCCGCTCCTCTTTCGTCGGGAGAACAAGCGCTGACCGCTGTCATTTTGGAAGAGAATCATCAAAAACGAATCAAAAAACACCCGGGACGCAGAAATTGCGTCCCGGGGATTTTATACGTTTCGGATACGATGCGAGAAGTTTCAGGCTTCTTTTTTCTCAATGATGAGATCACCCTTGCCGCGGACGTAATCTGCGGTGACGATCACACGCTTCACATTGCCGTCGGAGGGAATGTTGTACATCGGGTCGAGCATGATCGACTCCATAATGGAGCGCAAACCGCGTGCGCCGGTCTCCCGCTCGATGGCAAGGTGCGCGACCGCACGGAAGGCGTCCTCCTCAAAAACGAGTTCGACCCCCTCCATTTCAAACAGTTTCTGATACTGCTTGAAGAGCGCATTCTTCGGTTCACGGAGGATCCGCACCAGCGCTTCTTCGTCGAGGTTGTCGAGCGTTGTGATGACGGGGAGACGACCGACCAATTCGGGAATCAGACCGTACTTGACGATATCATGCGCCGTGACGTCGGCATAGGAGCCGCGCGCGAGGCGCTCGCTCTTCGTCTTGACGTCGCCGGAGAACCCGATGGTCTTCTGCCCGCGGCGTTGTTCAATAATCTGTTCGAGCCCGTCAAATGCGCCGCCGCAGATAAAGAGAATGTTCTCGGTGTGGATCTGGATGAACTCCTGATTCGGGTGCTTTCTGCCGCCCTGCGGAGGGACGTTCGCGACCGTGCCCTCAATGATCTTGAGCAGTGCCTGCTGGACACCCTCACCGGAGACATCGCGGGTAATCGAGCGGTTTTCGCTCCGACGCGAGATCTTGTCGATTTCGTCGATATAGATGATGCCGCGCTCCGCGCGTTCCACATCATAGTCTGCCGCTTGAATCAGACGGAGCAGAATGTTCTCGACGTCCTCACCGACATACCCCGCTTCCGTCAGGGTCGTCGCGTCCGCGATGGCGAAAGGCACGCGGAAGGAGCGCGCCAGCGTCTGCGCGAGATAGGTTTTCCCGACGCCGGTGGGGCCGAGGAGCAGGACGTTCGACTTCTGCAATTCAACGTCGTCCTCTGCGGGCTTTTCCGCGGGCGTCTCTGTCGGATTCCCCTCATTGAAACGCTCGCGCGTCTTTTTGCGCTGTTCTTTCTGGTCGAGGCGGAGAATCCGCTTATAATGGTTATAGACGGCGACCGCGAGAACGCGTTTTGCCGCGTCCTGCCCGATGACGTGTTCATCGAGCATGGCTTTGATTTCTTGCGGTTTCGGGAGCGTGTCCGCTGTCAGCGGTTCCGCCGCTTCGCCCTTCGACTCAGCGTCCGCCCGATTGAGCAGATCCTCGCAGGCGTCTACGCAGTCATCGCAGATATAAATGCCGGTGGGGGAGGGGATCAGGCAGAGTACCTGATGCTCCGTCCTGCCGCAGAAGGCGCAACGGCGCACGTCCCCGTTCTTACCGAATGTTGGCATATCGTCAGTGTTCCTTTCTTGACTAAGTAAGGGACCGCCGCACGGCGTGTGCGACAGTCCCTCGTTCGGGTTAGGCGCGCTTTTCTACGACCTTATCGACAAGACCGTATTCCAGAGCCTGCTGTGCTGTCATGAAGTTGTCGCGCTCGGTGTCGCGGCAGATTTCCTCGTAGGGTCTGCCCGTCTGCTCGGAGAGGATACGGTTCATTCTCTCGCGGATACGGACGATGTGCTCCGCATGGATTTTGATGTCCGTCGCCTGTCCCTGCGTACCGCCGAGAGGTTGGTGAATCATGATCTCGCTGTTCGGGAGCGCGAGCCGCTTACCGGGCGTGCCGGAAGAGAGCAGGAAAGCGCCCATGCTCGCCGCCATGCCGAGGCAGATGGTCGATACATCGCACTTGATGAAGTGCATGGTGTCGTAGATTGCCATACCGGCGGAAATGGAGCCTCCGGGGCTGTTGATATAGAAGTTGATATCCTTGTCGGGATCCTGCGCTTCGAGGTAGAGCATCTGCGCGACGACGAGAGATGCCGTCGTGTCGTTGACCTCATCGGCAAGGAACACAATGCGGTCGTTGAGAAGTCGCGAGAAAATGTCGTAGGAGCGTTCGCCGCGGTTCGTCTGTTCGATAACCATTGGGACAAGTGCCATAATGGATCCTCCTTTGTGTTTGACGGGGCGTTTTGTCAGGTAGCGCGGGGGAGACCCCCGCGCCCGTGATTACTGTTCCTGCGCCTCGGCGGTTTTCGCCTTGGCGGGAGCCTTGGTGATGGCTTTGGACTTGACGAATTCCATCGCCGCCTTGACGAGCATATCTTTCTCGATATCCTCGCGTGCCACCATGGACTTCACCTGATCCACGGGGACATTGTATGCTTCGGAGATACGGGTATATTCGGCTTCGATATCCTCGTCGGCAACCGTAAGCTTCTCCTGTCTTGCAATGGTCTCGAGGGCGAGGCGCAGTTTGACCTGTTTCTCGGCCTGCGGGCGGAGCTGCTTGCGCAGATCGTCGAGGGTCATGTGCATATACTGCAGGTAGGTCTTGAGGTCGAGGCCGTTCATGCGCAGGCGGTTGTCCTGGTCGCGCACGAAGTTCTCGGTCTCCTGCACATACATGACTTCCGGAATCTCGTCGGGGACAAGCGCGATGAGCGCCTCGCAGATCTTCTGCTCGATTTCATCGTCTGCCGCCTTGGCGTTTTTCTCCTGAAGTTTTGCCTTGACATCGGCTTTATATTCTTCCAGCGTGTCAAATTCGGAAATATCTTTCGCAAATTCGTCATCGAGCGCCGGGAGCTCTTCGGTCGTGATGCCGTTCAGCTTGCAGTGGAACACAGCGGCTTTGCCGGCGAGCTCTTCTGCATGGTATTCGGTCGGGAAGGTGACGTTCACGTCAAATTCGGCGCCGATCTCCTTGCCGACGATCTGTTCCTCGAAGCCGGGGATGAACTGCCCGCTGCCGAGCTTCAGCGTCTGCCCCTGTGCGGTGCCGCCGTCGAAAGCAACGCCGTCCACGGTGCCGGCATAGTCGATATTGACCGTGTCGCCGTCTGCCGCCGCACGGTCGGTGATTTCGATGGTACGGGCGTTGCGCTTACGGACGCGCTCCAGTTCTTCGTCGATATCCTTTTTCAGGACACGCTTGACTTTCCTTTCCGCCTTGATGCCGATGTAGCCGGTCAGTTCGAACACAGGCTTGACACCGACTTTTGCCTTGAAGGTGATACCGTCACCCATGGAGACCACTTCGATCTCGGGCTGACCGACAGGATCGAGCTCTGCTTCCTTCACCGCGGCTTCATATGCGTCGGGCAGGACGTCGTTGATGGCGTCATCGTAGAAGACCTCTTTGCCGTACACGCGCTCGATGATGTGGCGCGGTGCTTTGCCGGGGCGGAAGCCGTCGATCTTGATCTTCTTCACATTCTTTTTGTATGCGCGATCCACGGCGGCGGCAAAAGCAGCCGCATCAACGGTGAATTCGATCTCATACTGATTCTTTTCGGTCAGTTCCTTTTTGGAAAGACTCATAGGGTTTGATACCTCCGTGTGGTTTGTAAGTTCATTTTTGCATAGCCAAACTATTTTATAAGATTATAAATAATAAGTCAAGACTTTGTCGGGAAATTTTTCTTTTTTCGGGCAGTCGGGTGATTTTGTATCGCTTTTTACGGATCGGGCGGGATAAAACAGGGGGTAAAATCGAGTGCATCCGCAGACGTCAGACAGTAAGTAATGCCGTCCTCGGTGATTTTGCGTGCGCCCGCGACGCCGTGTATATGCCCGAAATAGCACCGGCGGATGCCCTCCCGCCGGAGCGGCTCGGTGAGGGCAGGGCAGACCGCACCGTTCCAGACGGGCGGATAATGAAAGAACGCGATGACCTCACAGTCCGGCGTTTCTTCCCGGAGCCGCCGCGCCGCTGCGAGACTCATCTCCAGCCGGAGCGCCTCGCGGGCGAGGATCTTCTGCCCTTCGGGGTCGGCTTTTTCCGTGTTTTCCGCCCAGAGCCAGCCGCGTGTGCCGGCGACGATCTTCCCCTCGACGCGGCACGCATCGTGATACAGGAAAGAGAGTGTGGAAAAACCGTTCTCTTCGCAAAAGCTTTCCAACTTTTTCATGGAAGACCACCAAAAATCATGGTTGCCTTTCATGAGGATTTTTTTCCCCGGCAGACGGTCGATAAATGCCAGATCCTCGCGCGCTTCCGGGAGCGTCAGCGCCCATGAAATGTCGCCCGGTACAATGACGGTATCCTCCGGCGCGACGAGATGCGTCCAGTTGCGGTACAGCCGTTCGGTATAATTCGCCCAGCGGTCGCCGAACACCTCCATGGATTTGTCGGTTTCGGCGGCGCAGGAGAGATGCAGGTCAGCGATTACATAAAGAGCCATATCGTCTCCGTTTTTCAGGTGTAAAAGGGGCGCATACCGCGCATACTGATAAGGGCAAAGCCCGAAATCTTATATTGCGGAGGCATCCCATGAAGGAAGAAAACAAGTGCGGTTGCAAACACATCAAAGGCATCGTTTGCAGTGTGGAAAAATGCGTTTACCACGACAAGGCGAATGAATGCACGGCACCGGAGATCGCCGTCGGACCGACGTCCGCGTGCTGCTCGTCCGAGACGCTGTGCGTGACGTTCCGTCCCAAGACCGAGGGTTAATCGACGTCTGAAGCGAAGCGCAGTACCTCTGCCGGCATTTCGTCGGCGTCTATCACACCGGTGAAACGTACCGTGCGCTCGGCGATATGTCCGAGCGGCGCGGGAATGGCGACACCGGTCTTTTCCGTGAGCATGGTCAGCGCGGCGAGCCCGTCGGAGGGCGTTTCGTCGAAGAGGGAACGGTATACGTCATAGGCAAACTTATACGGGGAGGCCGTGGAGGCAACGAGAAGCTTTCTCTTTGCGCCATGGTCTCTTTGGTATTGCCGCGCGGCGCCGAGCGCCACGGCGGTGTGCGGGTCGGCGAGATAATGCCTGTCCTCCCATGTCTCACGCAGGGTCTTTCGCGTTCCGTCCTCATCGGTGCAGTAGCCGACGAATGTTCTCTGCACGGCGGCGAGTTCCGCCGGGGTGAGTTCATACCGTCCCGTTTCGGCGAGCGAGCGCATGCAGGATGCCGTTCTTTCGTGTCCGAAGAGTAGGTAGAGCAGGCGTTCCAGATTGGAGGAGATCAGAATGTCCATGGACGGCGACATCGTGGTGTGGAAGGTGCGGTTGCGGTCATAGACACCCGTCGTAAGAAATTCCGTCAGGACGTTATTGGTGTTGGAGGCGCAGATGAGGCGGTCGATCGGCAGTCCCATGCGCTTCGCCAGATACGCCGCGAAAATGTTCCCGAAATTGCCGGTCGGGACGCAGACATCAATCAGTTCGCCGAGTTGAATCGCACCGTTTCGAACCATATCGCAGTAGGCGGATACATAATAGACGATCTGCGGGGCAAGTCTGCCCCAGTTGATCGAGTTTGCGCTCGAGAGGAAAACGCCGTGTTCGTTCAGCGCCGATTTGGTGTCCTCATCGGCAAAAATGCGTTTTACACCGCTCTGGGCATCGTCGAAGTTGCCGCGGATTGCCGCGACGGAGACATTTTTGCCCTCCTGCGTCATCATCTGCAGTTTCTGTACCTCGGATACGCCGTCGACCGGGTAAAACACCTGAATTTTGGTGCCGGGAATGTCGCGGTAGCCCTCGAGCGCCGCTTTGCCCGTGTCGCCGGAGGTCGCGACGAGGATCAGCGCCGTGCGCTTTTCACCCGTCTTGACAAGGGCGCGGGAGAGCAGGCGCGGCATAATCTGGAGCGCCATGTCCTTGAAGGCGGCGGTCGGACCGTGCCAGAGTTCGAGCATATATGTCTCGTCATCGAGGCGACGTACAGGCGCCGCTCCGCCAGGGAACCTTGCTTCGGCATACGCGCCGGAGCAGTCTTCACGCAGCTCCTCCGTAGAGTAATCCGTAAGGTATTTTCCGAGTATGTATGCCGCACGCGCCGCGTAACTCTTCGTCAGAAGCACTTCGATTTCGGCAAGTGTGAGTACGGGGAGTTCCATCGGCATATACAGCCCGCCGTCCGGGGAAAGCCCTTCTTTGATTGCCTCTGCGGCGGAGACGGTGTGTGTCGAGGGGGTTCTGGTGCCTGTGTAAACCATAGCGGTATCCTTTACTTGTCTTTAGACTGTAGCAGGTACGCACCGAGTCGTTCGAGTGCGTTCCCGTAAAAAAAGCGTTGTGTGAAGTCCTCGCCGTATCTTGCCGTCATGGCAGGGAACAGAACCTTTGCCAGGTCACCGGCGTTATGCAGGGAGGCGGCAAGGGCGTCCGTTCCGTCAAAATCGCCGCCGACGGCGAGAGCATCTCCGATTCCGAGCGCGATCCCGTGGTCGATATGGGCAAAAAGCGCGGAGACGTCCGGCGCCCCGCCGGTATGGGCGGGGACGAGAGACAGCCCGATGACGCCGCCGCTCCGGGCGATCGTCAGGGCTTCCGCGTCTGTAAGATTCCGCGAATGCGGTGTGACGGCAAAAAAATTGGAATGTGTGGCGAGGAGCGGCATTCTCACGCCGCGGGCGATCTCTGCCATGTCGTCGAAGCTTCGCCGCGAGGCATGAGAGACGTCGAGGAGCATCCCGAGTGCCATAGCGTCGGCGCAGAGTCGCCGTCCGTCCGGGGTCAGTCTCGTGTCGGTATCGTGCGCACCGCCGAAGCGGTTGCAACCGCTCCAGAAAGGTGTCAGAATCCGTATTCCGCGGCGCCGCAGTCGTGCCAGTCGCCCCCGCGTCTGTGCAGAGAGGATTCGCGCGTCTTCGATGGAAAAGATCACATGACAGGGCGCATTTTTGAGTTTTTCCGTTGCGTCCTCATACATGGAGAGGCAGGATTGCCATGCGACCTCGTCGCTCTCCCGTTTGTCCGCCCAGAAGGCAAAACACATGACGGTTCGATCATAGGGACGCAGCGTGTCTGCATGAACGTGTAGTGCGGGATCGGAAAACGACCGCTTCTCGCGGTACATGCGGTAAGGGGTATCGGCGTGCAGAATCCATAAATCCATACTGTTACCTCCGGCATGACAGGATATGTGTCAGGCGCGGAAGGCGTCCGAATGATGTCGCACGGCGAGCACGGCCGGCTCTTCGGCGGCGGGGTCAATGTACACTTCGACAATATCGAACAGGGCGACTTTCCGCGTCGGATGTGCCGCCGTATAGCGCCGCGCGGCATTCAGGAGGTGCCGCCGCTTTTCTGCCGTAACGGCGGTCATCGGGGTTCCGTAGCGGTTTTCCGCGTCAGGGACTTGCCGTCTTGTCTTGACTTCGACGAACCGTCGGGTGGTTCTGTCCTCTGCGACAATGTCCAGTTCCTCACGCCCTTCGTATTGCACATTCCGAGCGCGGATACGGAAACCGTTTTGCTTCAAATAAGCGACGGCTTGCTGTTCTCCGTAGTCTCCGGTGCGTCGGGCAGGGGATTTTGCCCCCGTCCGTTTGCGAAAGAGACGGAACATCAGTTGTCGAGAAACTTCAGAAATGTTTTGCGGTGGATCGGGCAGGGACCGTAAGTACGCAGGGCGGCGATGTGTTCTGCCGTGCCGTAACCCTTATGTTTTGCAAAACCGTACATCGGATACTGCCGATCATCTTCGAGGCACAGGCGATCTCTTGTGACTTTTGCGAGGATGCTCGCCGCGGCGACGGACATGGAGAGGGAATCTCCTTTGATGATCGCCCGGGCAGGGATCGGGTAATCGCGGATACAGTTTCCGTCGACCAGCGCATAGTCTGCCGACACTTTCAGTGCGGCGATGGCGCGCCGCATGGCGAGCATCGTCGCGTTCAGTATATTGATACTGTCGACCTCCTCCGGCGTGGCGAATCCGACGGCAAAATCGGCCGCGCGCTCGATGACGAGATCATAGAGCAGGTCGCGCTTTTTCGGGGTCAGTTTTTTGGAATCGTTGAGTCCCGGGATTTCGGTGCCCGGCTCCAAAACGCAAGCCGCAGCGACGACAGGACCCGAGAGAGGACCGCGCCCGGCTTCGTCAATGCCGCAGACATGCCGATAGCCGGCATCGCGGGCAGCGAGTTCAAAAGAATAGTCAGGCATATCAGACGGCTCCTTTCGGTTTTTCGAGAGAGATCCTGCCGATCTTGCCGGAGCGGAATTCGTCGAGCAGGGTTTCCGCCGTGCGACGGAAATTGACGGCGCCGCCCGCCATGAGAAATCCGCGCTTTTTTCCGATCAGTTCGGTGAGGTCGTAAGCGTCGAGATCTTCGTACTCGCCCGGGGCAAGACGGTATCGCGCCGCGAGCAGGTCGGGCGCGACTTCGGCGAGCCGCAGGGCGAGGATCATCGCGACCTCTTCCACATCGAGGATCTGATCGCGGATAGCACCCGTCGCGGCGAGATTCTCCCCGACACGCTTTTCATCGAACTTCGGCCAAAGGACCCCCGGCATATCGAGCAGGGAAAGCCCGATATCGGTCGAGACCCATTGTTTCGTGAGTGTGACGCCCGGGCGGTTTTCCACTTTGGCGTGCTTGCCGCCGGCGAGGCGGTTGATGAGCGAGGACTTGCCGACGTTCGGAATGCCGACGATCATGGCTTTGAGCCGTCGCCCCTCCATACCGCGGTCGCGGTAGCGGGCGATCTTGTCGGCGAGTACCTCGCGCACGGTATTCTTAAGATCGGTGACGCCTTCTCCCGTGAGACAGTCGAGCGTCACACACGGATTGACGTTCGCCCGGTACCAGCGGCACCAGTCGGCGGTCACTTTCGGGTCGGCGAGCGATGCCTTGTTGAGAATGGTCACAATCGGCTTGTCACCGATGATCTTCTTGATTTCCGGGTTTTTGGAACTGTAGGGGATCCGCGCGTCGAGAAGCTCGAGTACGATATCCACATCGGGCAGGGACTCTTTCATGAGACGGCGCGTTTTCGCCATGTGCCCGGGGAACCACTGTATTTGTTTGATATCCGGCATCAGTCGAGCCCTCCGAATTTGTCAAGCGGCAGAATGCGCAGTACCGCCCGCCCGAGGATGCAGTCTTCGCTGATGGCACCGAACACGCGACTGTCGTGGGAATTGAAGCGGTTATCTCCCATGACGAAGCATTCGCCCTCGCCGATCGAATAGAGGTAGTAAAGCCCCTCCTCGTCCGAATAGAGCGGCATGTCCGAGACGGCATAACGTCCGTACAGGCGATTGTTGTAGTCGAGGTAATCCGCCCCGGCGGCGATGATTTTGCCGTCGACGGAGACACCGTTTTGGTCAATACGGACGGTTTGCCCCCCGACGGCGATGACGCGTTTGATGAGTGGCTCGTCGAGCCCGGTCTCCACTGCGCTTTCAAAAACCACAATATCGCCGACCTGCGGCTTGTAAAACAGGTCGGAGATGATGAGGTGTTCGCTGTTTTTGAGCGTCGGCTCCATGGAACTGCCGTCTACCACCGTATGGCGAAAAAGAAACAGTGCGGCGAAGAGGAGCACGCAGACGGTGATGACAATGAGTTCGACATATTCAAAGAGCGTCCCCGCGATCAGATGGCGACGGTCGGGCGTCACCTGTTTCGCTGGCTCCGGCGGTGTTTCTTCGGGGAAGAAGGTATCACCGTTTGAGAGATCGGACATAAAAGTCTCCTTTTGTTTGACATAAAACGGCGTTTCCGTGGCGAAAACATATCTTATATATAATAACACACGCATACGGAAAATACAACTGCGTATCTTTCCGAAAAAACGAAAAACTTTTTTGCGTTACCTATTGATTTTTGTTAAAAATGTCGTTATAATAAAATGCGTCGTGTCAAAACGGCGAGTAGGACAGTCCTCTGCGACTCGGTATGAATGTCCGATATTTTTAAGGAGGGTCTCACAATGGATAAGATTGAGGCTTTTGTGAACGAGCAACTCAAGGAAAATGTTCCTGAGTTCAATGTTGGTGATACCGTTCGGGTACACAACAGAATCAAGGAAGGTGCCAAGACCAGAATTCAGATGTATGAAGGCACGGTCATCGCGAAGCGCGGCGGCGGGATTTCCGCCACCTTTACCGTAAGACGTGTTTCTTACGGGTGCGGCGTTGAGAAAACCTTTCCGATCCACTCTCCCAATGTAGAGAAAGTTGAAGTTGTCCGCCGCGGTACTGTCCGTCGCGCGAAGCTCTTCTATCTGCGTGACAGAGTTGGTAAGGCCGCGAAGGTAAAAGAGAAGATCTGATTTCCTCGACGGCAAATAGAAAACGACCGCTGCTCTGTCAGCGGTCGTTTTCTGTATCCTTTGTGATGTGCCGGGGGATTCGTTGTCTGTGGCGGTTCCCCCGCGCAGTCACCATATATCCGTGCGGTTACGCCATGCGCTCCGGTAGCTTTGCGCCGCCGAGCAGGTGGAAGTGCAGGTGGCGGACAGACTGACAGCCGTCTTCGCCCACGTTGGTGATGACACGGTAGCCGTTTTCGAGCCCGAGCGCTTTTGCGACCTCGGGGATCGCTTCCGCGACGTGCCTTACAATATCGCTGTTCGCGGGAGTCACTTCGTCAATGGAAGAAATGTGCTCTTTCGGCACGATGAGGACGTGGACGGGGGCTTGCGGCTGAATATCGCGGAAAGCGTAAACATAGTCGTTCTCGTACACTTTGGCGGACGGGATTTCTCCCGCGATGATTTTACAAAACAGGCAATCCATCAATTTTGCACCTCGCTTTTAATGTATTTTTAGTCTAGCACACACCGACTGCGCTTTGCAAGGGGGAAGACCGATGAAATCATATATTTTACCGTCCCCCGAGGGGGTCGCGGACGTTTGGGAGCGTCTACGGGCGGAGACACACCCCCTGGTCATTTGGGGCATGGGGAACGGCGCCGACAAATTGCTGATTGCCTTTGCCGAGAGAGGGCTGACCGCCGCCGATTTTGTCGCATCGGACGGTTTCGTGCGCGGACAGTCTTTTCACGGCAAACGCGTGCTTTCGTTCGCCGAGGTGAGAGAAAAGTATGCGTCGCCGGCGCTCGTTATGGCGTTCGGAACTCGGCGGCCCGAGGTACTGGAATCCGTCCTTTGCCGTATGGGAGAATATCCGCTGTACCTTCCCGACCTGCCGGTCACGGGGGAGACAGTATTCGATGCCGCCTATTATCGCGCCCATTATGAAGAGTTCCTTGCGGTCAGCGAATGTCTCGCCGACCAAACGTCGCGTGACCTTTTTGCCGCCGTTATCACCTATAAACTCACGGGCGACCCCGCAATCCTTTTCGACGCATGGACGCCTGCGGAGGAGACGGCACAACTGCTCGGACTTTCTGCGGTCAAAACCTATATTGACGTCGGTGCCTATACCGGTGACACGCTTGCGGAACTGCTTGCACTGGGGGCGCCGCTGACGCATGCTGTCTGCGTCGAGCCGGACAACCGGAATTTCCGCAAGCTGACGGCAAGGGCGGAGACGCTCGCGCCGCTCCCCGTCACCTGCGTACATGGCGCGGCATGGAATGTAGCGGGGACGGGGTGCTTTTTCGGGAGCGGGAACCGCAACGCCTCCCTCTTGGGGGCATCGCACGAGAACCGCCCGACGGACACCGCCCTGATCCCCATTGATACTCTTGCCCGGGGACTGGAGCCGGATTATATCAAATTCGATACCGAGGGGGCAGAACAGCAGGGACTAATCGGTGCCGCTGCGACCATCGACCGCGCAAGACCGAAGCTGCGGGTTGCGGCGTATCATCGCACGGAGGATTTGATTGTATTGCCGAAATTGCTCTTATCGCTATGCCCCGATTATCACATTTATCTGCGGCGCAAGCGTTGTCTCCCGGCATGGGAGGCAGATTTCATCGCGTTACCCGAGAAAGGAGCCATGACACATGAAAACGTCTGACAGACCGGCGCCGGAACTGCTTTCTCCGGCGGGAAATTTTGAAAAAATGGAGGCGGCGATCCGCTACGGTGCAAACGCCGTCTACCTTGCGGGGCACGCTTTCGGTATGCGCTCCGCCGCGGACAATTTCAGCGATGAGGAACTTGCCGCGGCGATCGCTTGCGCACACGAACGCGGCGTGCAGGTCTATGTGACGGTGAACACGGCTCCGCGTGATGCGGAATATCCGGCGCTCGCCGCCTACTTGCGGCGCCTCGGAGAACTCGCACCCGATGCGTTGATCGTCGCCGATATCGGCGTGTTTTCCCTTTGTCGGGAACTGATCCCCGAGATGGAATTGCATGTATCGACCCAGGCGAACAGCGTTTCCGCCGCGGACGTGCGGGCGTGGGGGCGGCTCGGGGCGAAGCGCGTGGTACTCTCGCGGGAGTTGACGCTGGAGGAAATCCGCGCCATTCGCGCGGCGGTTCCTCCCGAGACGGAACTGGAGTGCTTTATTCACGGTTCCATGTGTATTTCGTACAGCGGCAGATGCCTTTTGTCCAACTATCTCTGCGGGCGTGACGCGAATCACGGTGCCTGCGCCCAGCCCTGTCGCTGGGAATACAAGATTCGCCCGACATCTTATGAACTGATTGAACGGGAACGCCCCGATATGCCCATTCCGATCGAGGAGACGGCAGGGGAGACTTTCATTATGTCGAGCCGCGACCTTTCGATGATTGCCCATGTACCGGAACTCATCGACGCCGGTATCGCGTCCTTTAAGATCGAGGGGCGCATGAAGAGCGCCTATTATACCGCCGTCGTCACCAATGCCTATCGCATGGCAATCGACGCCGCGCTCCGTGGGGAGACACAGCCGGATCCGCTCTGGCTCCGGGAGCTTGAGAGCGTTTCGCACCGGGAATACGACACCGGCTATTTCTTCGCCGACTCCCGGAAAGAGGCACTCACCTGTCGGGAAAGCGGCTATATTCGCGAGAAGGCCTATCTTGCGACGGTGCTTTCCTATGACCCGGCGACGGGGGAAGCCAAGTGTGTGCAGAGAAACAAGGTCTCCGTCGGCGACCCAATGGAGCTTCTGACACCGGGCAAAGGCGGGCAGCCTCTTTTCTGCACTGCACTCTTTGATGAAGAGCATCAGCCGATACCCTCCACGCCGCATCCGGCGATGATCTTCTATTTGCCCGTGCCGTTCCCGGTACAGCCGGGCGACATTCTCCGCGGCGGGGAAGTCATTCCGAAATCGTAAGATCCGGGCGAACGGATATCCACCCCTGCGGATCCTGCGCTACGCGACGTATCCATCGCCGCACAAACAGAAAAACAGCCCTTTGATGAGGGCTGTTTTTCTTGTGTTACGGCTGTTCGAGGACGGAATCCCACCGGATCGGGGTCATTCCGTTTTCAATGAGAAAATGATTGCATTTGGAAAAGTGCTTACAGCCGAAAAAGCCGTTGTAGGCGGAGAGCGGCGAGGGGTGTACGGTTTCGAGAATCAAATGACGCGGATTCGTGATAAGGCTCTTTTTTGACCGCGCGTTACCGCCCCAGAGGAGAAAGACGATGGGGTGATCTGCATTGTTCAGCGAGCGAATGACGGCGTCGGTGAACGTTTCCCATCCGTGCCCCTTGTGACTTTGCGGGGCGCCCGCGCGTACGGTGAGGGTCGTGTTAAGGAGGAGTACGCCCTGATCTGCCCAGCTTTGGAGGTATCCGCCCTTCGGCGTTGGCATGCCGATGTCGTCGGCGAGTTCCCGGTAGATATTGCAGAGAGACGGCGGTGGTTCAATTCCGGGCTGGACGGAAAAGCAGAGTCCGTGCGCCTGCCCGGGACCGTGGTAGGGGTCCTGCCCGAGAATCACCGCTTTTACCTTGCTGTAAGGCGTGCTTTTCAGGGCATTGAAGATATGGTACATATCGGGATAGATGCGCCGCGTCCGATATTCTTCCTTGAGGAACTCGCGCAGGGCGAGATAATAGTCCTTGTGGAACTCGTCTCCGATGACGTCGTCCCAGTCGTTCCCGATTCTCGGCATAAAAATCCCCTCTCCGGCTTTTTTCTCATTGTAGCACAGAGAGGGGAAAAATACAAGTCAGCAGAAGACGCTTTCGATGACGCGCTCACAGCACGACGGGGAATAGCGCCAGGTATCGATATGGGTATGTTCTCGGGTGTCGGTAAAGTAGCGCATCGGCGTTACCGTACCGCCTGCGGCGGAATCGATAATAATCAGTTTGATTTTCATTTTTTCCGGCAGGATGCTTTTGATGTAAACGGCGGCAATCTGATTGACCTCGACTCCCTCTTTCAGTTCCGCGAGACCGGCGAGGTTAGGCGTCAGTTCCACGAAGATGCCGTAGGGCTCAATGGAGCGGACGATGCCGGCGACGGTCTGCCCCGGGGTGAAGAGCGCCGCGTTCTCTTCCCAGTTACCGAGCAACTCCCGGTGGGAGACGTAAATGCGTCCCTCGTCGTCGATGCTCTTGACGACTGTGAAGATGCGGTCGCCCGGCGAGAAACGGACGCGCGGGTGCGAAATGCGGGAGACGGAGATGCTGTCGATGGACAGGAGGGAAACAAGACCGCATCCGATGTCGACGAACGCCCCGAAGTTCTCGAGATGCGTGACGGCGGCGGGAATGATGTCGCCCGGGATCAGTCCCGATACATAGTGCTCCATGCAGTCTTTCTGCGCTTCCCGTCGGGAGAGGACGGCGGACACACCGTCGGCATCGCGCTCGAATCCGATGACCTTGAAGCAGACGGGCTTTCCGACGCGCGTCAGAACGGCGATGTCTTTGACGCTCTCGCCGGGGCGACAGTACACGACTTCTTCGCGCGGCATTTTTCCGGGCATTCCGCCAAGGTCGAAATGCAGGCAGAAATCGCTGTCGCAGAGTAGGGCGACGGATTCAAGGATCTTCCCGCGTTCCATGGCTTTTTCAAGCCCGGTACGCCCTTGTAGATATTCCTGGTTTTCGCTCCCTGTGATCAGAGAGCCTTCCGGTTGATAGGGATACATAGCATACACCTCTTTTTGTAGTCTTTTATTTGTGATACACTACCAGGATATGAGAGAGCATGTCCCACAAGAACCCATTCGACAAAACTAGAAATAACAACAGAAAAAGCACCCGGTTTTGACCGGGTGCTTCGTGTGTATTCCGCTTAAAGGTCAGCGACTGTGAGGGATGCTTCCGCATTGATTTCGCCGTCCGCGCGGAGCGTACGGAAGCCGTAAGATCCGTCGGAGAGCACGGTGCGGAAGACCGTGAGCGTCTCACCGAGCGGCGCATCTTTTTGGAACCGAATGGAGAAGTGGGAGATCCACTTGCCCGTCATGTCGAGAAATCCGGCGAACAGATCGGGGTAAAAGGTGTTATTCAGGTGGCGGTTCTGATCCGTCTGTCCGTAGGTGACGGTGTAGGTACCTACCCGTTCCATGAGATCTGTATGCGGGAGAGGGAATCGTTTCATACGATACGCGGGCAGGGGCATCGGCTTGAACCTAGCGGGGTAGTCCTCATAGCGCTGCAACGTTTTTGTCTCAATGTCGATCAGTCCGAACTGACCAAGTCCCACGGCGACCGTTTCGTCCTTGCCGTGCAGAGCATAGTAACGGGGGAAGAGAAAGCCGCGCCCCACACAACCGCAACTCTCGCTGTCCAGTTCTTCATACGTGCGGACGGGGCGGTTCAGGGTCACATCAATGGCGGTTAGGACAAAGGCCTTGCCCATGGCGCGCATTTCTTCATTTGACGGTCCCACGCCGTGCAGTTGTCCGTTCGCGGCAATCTGCAGATAACGCAGAATGGCAGAGGGGCGACAGATACCGTTATAATCCTCGTCGTGAATATCAGCGACGATGTGACTGATCCAACTCATATAATCCTCCGATCGACCGGGAAATGAACGATATGAGTATAGTCGTTTATGTCCGAAAAGTCAAGTCGCCACATCGTCAAGTCGCCACACCGTTAAATATTCGGTTTGACAGCGCTTGGAGGCACGGGCGTGGGAGGCGGTGCCACGGTGTGCGGCGTCAGACCGAAGCTGACGGAGATGGCGCTGTCCACCTTTTGCATCAGTGCGTCGGGCAGATGCCCCATTTTTTCGCGCAGGCGTTGTTTGTCGAGGGTGCGGATCTGTTCGAGCAGAATGACGGAATCTCGCGTTAAACCTACGTCGGCGGCAAAAATGTCAATATGCGTCGGAAGCTTTGCTTTGCTGAGCTTGCTCGTGATAGCGGCGGCGATCACGGTCGGGCTGTATCGGTTTCCGACGTCGTTCTGCACAATCAGAACGGGGCGCAATCCGCCTTGCTCGCTCCCGACGACAGGAGAAAGATCCGCATAGTATATATCACCGCGTTTTATGTTCATCATAGCGCTTTGCGCGTAACGCATTCCTTTCTGTGACTTCGGTATCCCGTGCATCCAGTCTGTCCTCAGCGGGGGACTTTTAATCACGATTTGAGAAATCTTCTTAGTATTAGGTTATTTTTCCACCGTCCGAAATGTGAAAAAAGACCGTCCCCCGGCGGAATCCCACCAGAGGGCGGTCTTGCGGTTTATTCCGCTCCTGTGACCGCCTCTTCGCGAGGACGGAAGAGCAGAGAAATGCACCAGATCCCCGCGAGCGCGACGACCGTGTAGATGATCCGCGCGACGACCGAGCCCTGCCCGCCGCAGATCCATGCGACGATGTCAAAAGAGAAAAGCCCGATGCTTCCCCAGTTCAGGGCGCCGATAATGGTCAGGATCAATGCGATTCTGTCAAGAACCATGATACTATCCCCCTAAAAAGTAATACGAAACGATGTTCGTCGGGGATAGTATGCGTGCGACATTACTGCGTTATACATATCGATTCAGTCATCTGTTTGTTCTGTGATTTCTCCCCGCAGGGCTTCGAGTGCCTTTTTTTCGATACGGGAAACATAGGAGCGGGATATGCCGAGGTGTTTTGCCACCTCGCGCTGCGTTTTCGGAGCGATGCCCGAAAGACCGTATCGCAGACAAATAATCTCCCGTTCGCGGTCGTCCAGCACATGAAACAGCAGACGTCGAATTTTTTCATTTGTCATTTTTCGGTCCAATTCTTCGGGAATATCGCATTCATCGGAGATGATGTCAATGTAGGTCAGGGGATTTCCGTCACGGTCGACGTCGATTGTTTCCGAGAGGGAAACTTCAAGGTTCTGCTTCTTTTGCGAACGGAAATACATGAGAATCTCGTTCTGAATGCATTTTGCCCCATATGTCGCAAATCTTGCACCGTTACCGGAACGAAAAGAGTCGATTGCTTTGATAAGGCCGATGGAGCCGATCGAAATGAGTTCGTCGGGGTTGGGGGCGTTCGTGTAATATTTGCGTACAATGTGTGCGACAAGTCGCAGATTATGCTCGATCAGCGTAGCACGGGCATCGGCATCATGCGTTGCCTCTACTTTTCGAAACAGCTCGTTTTCTTCCTCGCGCCCGAGCGGTGGCGGAAAGTTCTGCCCGGTCGAGATGCCGAGAATGACAGAGGCAAAAAAATGTATGATACGCTCGAGAAATGCAAGCATGGCAACCTCCAAAAAAAGAATCCGCATACGACACAGCGTATGCGGATACGTGCTTGTATTAAAACGGGCGAGAGCGAACTTCTTCTTCGGTCAGAAGTCTGTAACCGCCGCTGTCCGAAAGAATGATGTGATAGCCGAGCGTCTGATAAGCTTTCAGATTGATTCTGTAAACATGGCTGGCGATGTTGCCGATCGTAGGTGATGTACCGGGCTTGGTACAGTAACGCTGCAACTCCTTTGCCGAAACGGGATGATACGCCGCCACGATCAGATGACGGAATATATTACGCTCGATCGGTGTCATATGGATAGTGATGCTGTTAAAAGTCGGTGCGTCATCCAACAAATGATCACGTGCTGTGCCGAGCTGGAACAGCGCAACATCGCGATGGTGATATTTGGACAGCGCGAGCAATAGCTCGTCCACGAGTTTTCCACTCGGTAAACTGCTGTCAATCAGTGCATCGGCATTCCAGAGTGAATTGCAGTCGTCTTTGAAAGGTTGTTTGAACATGATCACGGGAATGATCGGATTTCGCCTGCGAAACGTATAAACGAAACTTTCCGGCAGATGACTGTCGTACGGATCTACCAGAATCAAACCGTAAACCGTTTCATCATACTTGACGGTCAACAGTTCGGTATAAGGGAGCGTAATGGTCATGATACCGGCTGCATACAGCATTCGCCGTGTGCGCAGCAATACTTCTTCATCAGAATCAGATATAATAAGCATAATAACCCCTATTATTCATCAAAACTTTACAAATTATCCATTATTTTAGCACCATCGACGCAAAAATGCAACCCCAAAATGCGAAAATCACTTGCTTGACATAGAAATAATGGCAGATTATAATAAAGCAAAAGGGAAAGGGATTCGAAATATGGCACATGTTTTGGTGACCGGCGGTTCACGCGGAATCGGTGCGGCTGTGGTCGATAAGTTTGCGGCTAGGGGCGATCGTGTATCGTTTACTTATCTGAATAGCGATGATGCCGCCGCAGCATTGGCGACACGTACAGGGGCGCACAGTTTCCGCGCCGACAGTCGCAATCCGGATGCAATAGAAAAGGCTGTCCACGCGGCGTGCCAATATAACGGACCCATTGATGTTTTGGTCAATAACGCCGGGATATCTTCTTTCCGCCTGTTCGATGAGATTACGACAGAAGAGTGGCGTGAGATGTTCAGCGTTCACGTCGAGGGAGCGTTTCACTTTATACAAAGTGTTTTGCCGGATATGATTCATCGTAAGGCGGGGAAAATCATTAACATTTCCTCCATCTGGGGCATTACCGGCGCCTCCTGTGAGGTACATTATTCGGCGGCAAAGGCGGCGCTCATCGGCATGACGCGCGCTCTCGCGAAAGAACTCGGACCGTCCGGCATTACGGTCAACTGCGTTGCGCCCGGCGTTGTTGATACGGAAATGAACCGTGCTCTGACGCCCGAAGATTATCATGCGCTTTGCGACGAGACACCGCTTGGTCGCATCGCCGCACCGGGGGAGATTGCGGATTCGGTCCTTTTCCTCGCATCACCGGCGGCGGATTATATTACCGGTCAGGTACTCAGTCCTAACGGCGGTATCTGCATTTGAAGGCGTACGCATTTACCCGTCGGGAAATGTTCTGAAAAGACAGAAACGGAGAGAGAAAATGTATATCCCGAAACCAATCGACACAAGTCATACCGAGTTGCCGGAGGACCTGCTGGCGCTGACGGAAAAAATCGCGGAAAATGTCCATGAAGTATGGTCACAGAACAGAATCGCGGAGGGGTGGACCTGGGGAGAACACCGCGACGACGCAAGAAAGCAGACGCCATGCCTTGTCCCATATGCCGAATTGCCGCAGGAAGAGCGCGAATATGACCGCAAAACGGCGCTGAACACTTTGCGGCTTGTCATCGCTCTCGGTTACACCATTCAAAAAGAAACGAACGGTACGGAAAAGTAACGTACTGTCATAGAAAAGTCAAAAGACACAGAAATTGATACAAACGCTCTCGAGGAACGACTTCTGTGTCGGAGAGGACAGTTTGATGCGTTTATCGGAAGCGGACCCCTCGTCGCTCACGGACGAGCAAATCGATCAACTGCTGTTTTTTATGGATACGGAAAGTGTTCGGGAATGTGATGTCGCGGTTCTGCTGGGAACGGCACCGAAGTATGCGATACACCGGGCAAAAGTCGGAGCTTTGTTTTATTCTCTGGGCGGAGCGGAGAGAATGATCGTAACAGGTGCCGCCGTGACGGATCCGACCGTTACCGAGTGTGAGGTGATGCGGCGGGAACTCGTGGCCCAAGGTGTGCCGCAGGCGGCAATCATCGACGAACCCCATGCGACGACGACGGCGGAGAATATGGTTTACTCTCTCGGTGCGATGAGTGCTTTAGGCGATGTGACGCGCATTCGTCGCGTGACGGTGATCACAGAGCCTTTTCACATTTGCCGCAGCCTTGCTCTGGCGAAAGCAATCTTTCCGCGGTATATGGAAGTATACGGCTTCACGGGCTCACTGCGCGAGCAACGTGATGCATGGAAATTCGATGAGCGGCTTAACCGCAGTGTGAAGAATGAAATTTCGGTGCTCCGCGGACTGATTCGTGACGGTGTGATAGCAGACATAGAAATTTGAAGTGTTATGCCATCTTCGACAAAAACAGAATTGACGGATCATACCGAAAGTG
>ERZ1034755.173-NODE-173-length-22347-cov-6.958774_pt1 | contig 22347 bp, 21 predicted proteins | sample MGYA00520596_ERZ1034755 | MGnify/ENA primary metagenome ERZ1034755 (study PRJEB33766, sample SAMN09781701) | gut metagenome | biome: gut microbiome | host: Homo sapiens | place: Madagascar | study: EMG produced TPA metagenomics assembly of the PRJNA485056 data set... | reverse complement strand
ACCCAAAAGAGCGGCGATGCACAGGAGCCGGACACGCCCCACGGCAAGGCGCGGCGGCAGAAAAAGCAGGGGTTCCGCCTTGCGGTCGACGACGCAACGCGGTTTTACATCCCCGCCGAGCGCCGTTCTTATGTCGAGACGCGGGCGATGAAGTTTTCCGCAGACGACTATATGGGGCTCGTCTATACTTCGGTGGCGGCGGCGCTCCTGTGGTTTCTGCTGCTGAATGTGCTGGATCCGCTGCTGGGTCTTTTCGTGAAGTAAGCCATGGCGGAAAACATTCATATTCTGACCGAAGAGATTACGCCGTATCTGGACGCTGCGAAGTTCGAGTTCGTCGTCTCCAATCTGCCACTCGTGCGTGCGTCGCGCATTCGGAGCCCGAAGAACCCCGAAGATCGGGCGCGGCGACTGGCGGCAGAGGTGGCGCTCCGTCGGCTCCTGCGGGAGGCGGGAGAGGACTACCGCGCGCTCACCGTAGCCTATACGGAGACGGGGAAGCCGTACTTTGAGGGGCGACGCGACCTCACATTCTCACTCTCGCACAGCGGGCGCATCGCCGCCGCCGCACTGGCACAGGCGGCGACCCCCGGAGAGACGGCACCGGAGATAGGGGTCGATATAGAAGCGCTCCCTCGCGGCGAACGTGCAGAGCGGTATCTCGCGCTCGCGGAGCGTTTTTTCTCACCCGGATTCCTCTCGGAACTCCGTGCGGCTTCTCCCGAGGAGGCGCCGCGGGTTTTCGGGCGACTGTGGTGCCTGACCGAAGCGGCAGTCAAGGCGACGGGCAGCGGCGCCCTTGATTTCAAAGCCGCCGAGGGAATCCTGAAAACGGCGCGGAGCCGGGAAACGCGGTTCCTCTCCGACGCGTTCGGCACCGACTATGCACTTGCCTGCGTTGTGACGGGAGGAGCGGAGTAAAGGTTCTTCCCGGCGGGAAGTTTTTTAAAAGACGGGTCTTGAACGCCCGCTTTCGCAGATACGTCTGACAGGTGCTGCCACCCATGAGCGGGGTTTTGCAAGACCGGGGACACTGCGGGAACGTATGGAAAATCACGGCGTTACCGGAAAATCGTAACTTTTTGATGACGTGACGGCGCGCTCTTGCATTTTCCGCGCGCGTATGTTACTATAATAGCACCAAGGAAAAATCAGCAGATACGCTGACACAAGAAAGGAGTTTCCTCATGAATTGGTTTAAGTTTCTTCTGGGTGCGACGGCGGTCGCCGCGCTCGTTCCGTACAAATCCGAGACAACCGAAGAGGCAGACGGAGAAAAGAAAGTCACTGTGGAGTCCCTCGTTTACCGCATTGAGGTGACACCGAAAAAGGCGAATGAAGACGGCACCGTAGAACCCGGTCACGCGCACGTCGTCGTACCCGCAGACGGGATCCGTAAAGTCATCGCCGGGGCGAAGACCCTCGCCACGAACGTCAAGGAAAAGGCGACGGAGATCGGCGGCAAAGCGAAAGAGTTCGGCGGGAAAGCCAAGGTCAAAGTGACCGAGGGCGCCGAGGTCGTGAAAGAAAAGGTCGGCACCGTCGTGGACGGCGTCCGTACCAAAGTTGAAGATGCCCGTGCGCGCCGCGCCGAGCGCAGAGCCGAGGAGGACGCCGAGAGCGCCGACATGGCATCTGCCGACAACGCGCCCGAGACGGTAACGCCCGTCGAAGAGCCGGAGGTCGAGGTGGTCGTCGAGGCAACCCCCGCACCGAAGAAAAAGCACAAAAAGACCGTCGAGGCATAAGGCGGGGCAAAAGCCCGAAAGCCCCGATCGACAAGAAACCGATTGGTAAAGTCCCGATTGGCAAAAGCGGAGAGAAAACGTTTGTAAGACAGGTTTTCTCTCCGCACTTTTTTCGAGGAACCCCCCGCTAGACCACCCGCATAATCAAAAACGGATACAGCAAAGAGGAGCCGCAAATGCGGCTCCTCTTTGTATTTTGCGGGTTCATTAAAACGCCCGCGATAAAAGACTAAGAATACCTTTGGGCTTTACGCTTTCGGCTCGTGATACTCTTCAAAAAGGTCGTTCGGCGTGCAACCGAGAATATCGCACAGGCATTTCAGATTCTCGAACTTGATGCTTTTGGTTTCGTTGTTGATCAGGCGGCTGAAATTCTGGTAACTCAACCCGAGCCGGATATACAACCAATACTTGGTTTTGCCCTGCTCTTCCAGTATTTCCTTGACTCTCAGATGCATACCCGACGCCCCTTTCTGTTTGTTCTCATTATAACTGTATTTTTTGGTTGACATATAGACTTATAAATTATATAATGTATACATACATATTCCACAATTCGTTTATCTTTTTTTACCGGCGCCGCGCCGAGAAAACTTCAGTGTTCCACATTCCGTTGAGAGGATTCCCGCTTTTGTTGGTTGACATTTTCCGCAGGACGTGCGACACTGAAGACAGCACAACAAAAATGCAATTCATTCTGAAAAGGAGCCCCGTTATGATCAAGATCGGTGAGAAACTGAAATCTCTCAGAAACGAAAGGAAGATGACGCAGAAAGATCTCGCGGAAAAACTGAATGTTTCCGCGCAAGCCGTCTCCCGGTGGGAAAACGACGAGGTGGAGCCCTCGCTCGAAACGCTGGGGCAACTGGCGACCATCTTTGACGTATCCGTCGATGAACTGTTCGGAAAGGAGCCGCCGGTACGTCAGAGTGCAACCGACTCTGCCGCCGCCCCTGATGAAGCCCGTGCGGAAGTCATTGCCGCCGCGAGAGAAGAAGCCCGCGCAGCCATCGCGACGCAGGTGCCTGTCCTCGGCGTTTGCGAGGACTGCAGCAAACCGCTTTATAAGGCGCAGGACATCGTGCGTATCCGGCACGAGGACAGTGCCGCGACCGTACTGTGCGTCAACTGTGACGCAAAAAGGAAGATCCGGCAGGCAATGATTGAGCGGGAGGAACTGACGTCGGATCGACGGCGGTCGTGGATCTGGAGCAGCGTCGCCGCAGTCGCTTTCTTTCTTCTCTCGATCATCGCGGCTTTTGCACCGGAGAAGAAGGATCCGTCCCTTCTCCTTATCGGACTCGGCGGGAGCGTCTTGATTCTGGCGTTTGTTTTCTGCTGTATTCTCGACAACACGTTTGTCGGCGAAATGTGGTCGACGATCGCGCACTGGGGGTTCGTCGATATGCCGGGCGTTATTTTCAGTCTGGATTTTGACGGTATCGTGTTCCTCATCGCGACGAAGATCCTGTTCGCGATCCTCGGATTCCTGCTCGCCGTCGCCTCTGTCGTGTTTGCCACAGCACTCGGTCTTGTCATCGGCATCTTTGCGTTTCCCTTTGCGATCCTGATCAATCAGCGTGAGATTGCAGAGCAGACCCGCGAGATCCAACGCTGGGAAGCCGTTGTCAAGAAGGCGGCATAACCGTCTTTTATCATTTGCGTTCCACATCTATCCATATAAGGAGTCACTTATGAAAAAACGCTTTTTAATCCTTCTTTCCGTCCTCCTGCTCCTCACCCTTTTCTTCGCCTCCTGCGGAGACGATTCGGCGGTCACTCCGCCCTCCGGCGGCGGGAATGAAACCCCCGGAGGGAATGAAAAGCCCGGCGAAAGTGAAAAACCCGGCGGCGGGGAAGAAGAGCCGCCGACACCCGCGCTCTCCAAAATCGAGGGCGTCACACTGGAAGGCAAGACCGTACCGTATAACGGCGCCGCGCAGTCGCTCTCGGTGACCGGCACCCTTCCGACCGGGGTCGTCTGCACTTACACCTACGACGGAGAAAACGCCTCCGGTAAGACTCTCCCCGGCACTTACGCCGTCAAAGCCACGCTCTCCGGCACCGGCTACGAGACCCTCACCCTGACGGCAAATCTCGTGATCACGCCGCTCCGTATCGAAGGCGTCACACTGGAAGGCAAGACCGTACCGTATAACGGCGCCGCGCAGTCGCTCTCGGTGACCGGCACCCTTCCGACCGGGGTCGTCTGCACTTACACCTACGACGGAGAAAACGCCTCCGGTAAGACTCTCCCCGGCACTTACGCCGTCAAAGCCACGCTCTCCGGCACCGGCTACGAGACCCTCACCCTGACGGCAAACCTCGTGATCACGCCGCTCCGTATCGAGGGCGTCACACTGGCAGACGCTGATGTCGAATATGATGCTCTTCCGCACAGTCTCGCAGTCACCGGGAACATACCGCGCGGCGTCTCCTGTGTATACACCTACAACGGTGTTGAAACCGACGCTGTGACGGATCCGAACACTTACACCGTGAAGGCCATACTTTCCGGTACCGGCTACGAGACCCTGACACTGACAGCGACCCTGAAAATCACCTCCAAACTCGACCGGCTATACCTGTATTCCGCCAACGGGAAGGTCTATTTTCAGAATCCGCTCCACGACAATCTGCTCTACGTCTGCGACAGCACCGGAAAACTCTCAAAAGTTCCCGGAAAGGATGTTGCGCAGTACTTTGCCGCCAGCGGAGACACGCTGTACTTCACCAGCAAAAGCTTGCTCCGTTCAAGCATCAAGACCATCAAGGACGGCGTCGTGGATTCCTACCTGCCGGTCGACGGGGAGTATCTCGTAACAGACGGCACCTACCTTTATTATGTGAAAAACAGTGTGATTGACACCGGTGACACCAATGGCATCTACCGTGTGAAGCTCTCCGAGAGCGGAGACAGCGCGGCGCTCATCCGCCTCACGGCAGAGAAAGCGTCCTTCCTCACCGTTGTCGGCAACTACCTGTATTACGCAGCGGGGAGTGGCTCCGGCGTACTCTCCAGAATTCCGCTCAGCGGTGGGACGCCCGAAGCACTGACCGATAAAAAGGTTTCGGACATCGTCGCGAAAGACGGCATACTCTATTTTACCGTCCATACGATGACGGGCAACGCCATCCATAAGTATGTCACCTCGACCGGAAGCCTTGTCAAGATGACGACCGACAGCGGGGAAAATCTCACGATCATCGGCAATTACCTCTACTACATCAACAGCGATCTTCTGACCGGAAAGCTGTTCGGCAACGGCATCTATCGGGTCGCGCTTGGGACAGAAGGCAGTATGCCGGGCGAGAAGATTCTCGAGGCAGATGTTTCCGGTCTGACATCCGACGGCACGTATCTCTTCTATTATCTCGTGAACACCAAGCATCTGCATCGCATGGATCCCACGAACAAAACGAACGTGGATCTCATGGCGTCTTTCACGCCGGTCGACGACACCTCCGCGGGGCAAAGCGTCTATACGTATGTAAAAGAATATGACGGCGAGATCTATTTCCTGAACGCCCGCGACGGCGGTTCCATCTGGAAATACAATCCCGTGACGCGCGCCGCCTACAAGGTCGTGTCGGATTCCTGCAGCGCCTTCTACTTCCACGGCGACTATCTGTGGTACAGCACCTACATCGCGACCAATTACGCCTTCTGGCGTGTGCCGCTCGCGGGCGGGGAGGCAGAGAAGATCTCCTCCGGCCGTTGCGATGAGATTCTCTTCGACGGCGAATATATGTATTTCGTCGATAACGGCAACACCTACAACACCCTGCGTCGCCTGAAACCCGACAGCACCGAAAAGGACAAGGAAGAAGAAACGCTCTACGGAAGTCTGACATCTTCGGTGCATTGCGTATCGCTTGTCCTGCACGACGGTAAGGTCTTCTTCTGCACCAAACCGAAAACCAGCCTTGCCGGCAAACTGATGTACTACGACATTGCAACGGGCAAGACGAACGAAGTGGCGGACACGAGCGCAATCTGTTTCACCGCCAATGACACGGCGCTCTACTATTACAACGCCAAAGAAGGCACGCTCTGCGCCTATGACTTCGCGACCGGCACCGTGAAAACGCTCGTCACCGGGGTAAAAATCCAGTCGCTCTCCGTCCACGGCGGAATTGTCTATTACGCAGATACGACTTCGGGCGCCGAGGGCGTATGGAGCGTCCGCACGGACGGCACGGGCAAGACGCGTCTCGCGACGGGGACTTTCGTCGGGGTCAGCGCGACTTCCGTCGGCGTCCTGTACTACGAAATGTCCTATACGCTCACGGCAGATTATCCCGTCACGGAAGGAACCGGGCACCTGTATTTGCTCAAAACCGGCGCGACGACGCCGACGAAGATCGTCTGATATATTTTTACCGGGAGGAGCCGCAAATGCGGCTCCTCTTTGTGTGTTTAGGTACCTCGGTGAAACGGGAGTCGGGGAAAAAGGACATCGCTATGTGACGGCGGCGGCGGAACGCCGCCGAACCGTCGTGATTTCGAAAGCGCGCCGCCGCCCGAGCGAAAACGGAACGGTCGACAAAATACGAACAAAGTTTCGGAAATTGACGGTTGCAATTTGCGTTTCCGTATAGTAAAATAGGTAAAGAAAGCCCTAGGAGCCCCGATGCGGCGTTGACGCCCGCCGAGACTCCTTTTTGGTACCCCGGCGGCATGGCAAAATACCGCGCGCGCCCGACCGCGTGACTGTGTGACCGCCTGACCGAACCGCCATTCGCTGCGGGAATCCATAACTGCCCGACAACCATTCAAAGGAGACGCCGATGAAGCATTCCGCATCCGTCCTCAAAGAAAAAATGCGCGAAGCGCTCGTATCCGTACTGCCGCTCGCGCTCGTTATCCTCATCCTGTGCTTCACCGTCGTGCCGCTGGGGGCAGGGGTTTTCCTCGGTTTCCTCGCCGGTTGCTTCCTGCTCATTGTCGGGATCGGGCTGTTCTCCCTCGGGTCGGAGATGGCGATGACCCCCATGGGTGACTACATGGGTGCCGGTATGGCGAAGTCCAAGAAACTTATCGTCATCATTCTGATGTCCTTCTGCATCGGGGCGCTCATCACGATCTCGGAGCCCGATCTGCAGGTGCTTGCCACCTATGTCCCGTCCGTCGGCACCTGGACGCTGATCCTCTCGGTCGCCGCCGGGGTCGGTGCGTTCCTCGTCATCGCGATGCTGCGCGTGCTGTTCGGGATCCGCCTGCGCTACCTGCTCCTCGTCTTTTATCTCATTGTTTTCGTCCTCTCGTTCTTCGTCCCGAAATCCTTCTGGGCGATCGCGTTCGACTCCGGCGGGGTGACGACGGGTCCCATGACCGTGCCGTTCATCATGACGCTCGGCGTCGGTATCTCGTCCATTCGCTCCGACCGCGGGGGTAAGAACGACAGCTTCGGGTTCGTCGCGCTCTGCTCGATCGGCCCCATCGTGGCGGTGCTTGTCCTGGGGCTCGTCTTCGGGACGCATGGGGGAGAAATCCCCGACCTCACGCCGGTGGAATTCGCCGACTCGCGCGAGATGATTCTCGCCTATGTCCACGCACTGCCGGACTACCTCCTCGAAATGCTCAAGGCGCTCGCGCCCATTTCGGTGCTCTTCTTCCTTTATCAATGGATTCATAGCCCCGTTTCCAAAGAGCGTGCCATCAAAATCATCGTCGGTCTGCTCTACACCCTCGCGGGGCTGACGCTGTTCCTCACCGGGGCGAATGTCGGCTTCATGCCGGCGGGCTACCGCATCGGGGAAATGCTCGGGGCAAAACCCTATGCCTTTATCCTGATCCCGATCGGGGTCGTCATCGGTTACTTCATCGTCGCGGCGGAGCCCGCCGTGCAGGTGCTCGAGCACCAGGTCGAGGAAGTCACCGCCGGGGCGATCCCGAAAAAGGCGCTGTCCTTTGCGCTCGGCGCCGGGGTCGGCATCTCGGTCGGCATCGCGATCCTCCGCGCGCTGACGGGCATCTCCATCATGTATTTCCTCGCGGGCGGGTACTTCATCGCCCTGCTCCTGACTTTCTTCACGGACGACGTCTTCTCCTCGATCGCGTTCGACTCCGGCGGGGTCGCGTCGGGTCCCATGACGGCGACCTTCCTGCTCGCGCTGAGCATGGGGGTGACGACCGCCCGGGGCGGGAACATTCTGACAGACGCTTTCGGCATGGTGGCGATGGTCGCCATGACGCCGCTCATCTCCATTCAGATTCTCGGGGTCATCTATCGGATCAAACTGCGCCGTGCACAGGCGGAGCCCGAGACGATGGAGCCGATCGTCGAGACGGTCATCGATTTCTGACGCGGAAAGGAGACGGATATGCAGAAAATGTACTTACTGCTCGTCATCTCGACGAAGCAGGATCACAAGGAATTTCTCGACCTGTTCGAGCGGTACGAGGTGCCGCACGTGTACAGCGTCCCCTGTACCGGCACCGCGGGCTCCGGCACGCTGGCGCTACTGGGGCTTGAAAAGACCGAGAAGATCGCACATTTCACCCTTGCTACGCGCAACAAGACGGAGGAACTCTTCGCGGCGCTGACGCGGGAGGTGCAGATCGACCTGCCGCAGCGGGGGATTGCCCTCGCGCTGCCGCTCACGAGTATCAGCGGCGCCATGGCGCTGCGCGGGTTTGCCGGCGGGCATGAAAACGACGAAATGACAAAGGAGCCGTATCCTATGCAGACAGATAAGGAACTCATCGTCATCATTTGCGAGAACGGGCATACCGACGAGGTCATGCAGGCGGCGCGCGCCGCAGGCGCGGGCGGCGGGACCGTTCTGCACGCGAAGGGCACCGGCACGGCGATTGCCGAGAAGTTCTACGGCATTTCGCTCGCCGAGGAAAAGGAAATGGTGTTCATCGTGACGCGCGCCGAGGAAAAGCGCGCAATCATGGAGGGCGTGACCGAGAAGGCGGGGCTGAACACCCCGGCGCGCGCCGTCTCCTTCTCTCTGCCTGTCTCCGAGACGGCAGGTCTGCGTTTCTTTGAGAAATAACGGGGGGTTACCGTCATGCGTGAGCCGGAACTGACGACGCTGTGCTATATTGAGGACGGCGATAAATACCTGATGCTGAACCGCAACACGGGCGAAGAGGATTCGAACGCGGGGAAGTGGCTGGGCATCGGCGGTCATTTTGAATTCGGCGAGAGCCCGGAGGACTGCGTGCGGCGCGAGGTCATGGAGGAGACGGGTCTGACCGTCTCGGAGCTCGCGTTCCGCGGGATCGTGACGTTCGTCACGGACGACGGGCTGTGGGAATATATGCACCTGTTCACCGCCAAGGCACATGAGGGGCAGTTGCCCGTCTGCGACGAGGGCTCGCTCGAGTGGGTGGAAAAGAAAAGGATCCCGTCGCTCCCGCTGTGGGAGGGGGATCACATCTTTCTGAAACTGCTTGCCGACGGAGCGCCCTTTTTCTCGCTCAAACTCCTCTACCGCAATCTGCGGCTGTCCGAGGTGGCGCTGAACGGAGCCCCCCTGCCCCTGCCGCTCCCGGCACCGGCGGGCGGGTGCAACGACTGAAAAGGAGAAAAATGAACGCCATGGCATCACGCGAGGTCACGGAATTTCTCGATAACTACCGCCGCCTGGAAGCGGCGGCGGCGGCTTTTCTCCATGTGGACGCCCGGAGCGGCGTGATTCCGCGCCTGATCCGGCACCCGAAGATGGAAATCTACCGCGATGAACTCGACTGCTGTCGCGAGGTGCGGAACCTACTGACGCATGAAGTGAAGGTGGGGGGCGAGGTGCCTCTCCTGCCGGGTCCCGGCATGAACGCGTTTCTTCGCCGCGTCATCGAACGGCTCGAGAATCCGCCGCGCGTCCGCGACCGCATGACCGTGCGGGAACGGCTGTATGTGGTGACGCCGGAGGTACGGCTCACCGATGCGCTCATCGAGATGGAGAAACGGAGCCTCTCGCGGGTGCCCTGCCTTTCGGGCGGGCGCGTCACAGGTATGCTGTCGATCGAGGCGGTGTTCCGCGTGTTTCTCGACCGGGTAAAAGTCGACGACAGGACGATCGTCGCCGACGTGATGCCGTATCTGGCGCTGGACGTCGCACCGTCGGTCGCGTATCGCTTCGTCTCGCCGGAGATGCTCCTCGAGGAGGCGGAGCGCCTGTTTTCCCGCGCATACGGCAGAAACTGCAAGATCCGCGCCCTGCTCGTCACCGAGGGCGCCTCCCCCTCGGCACCCCTGCTCGGTATCGTCTCTCCTTACGACGTACTGGACACCGAGGGACAATAAATATTTACGGCGGGAGAGAACCTTTTTAAGGAAAAGGTTCTCTCCCGCACCCTCTTTCCAAAACCTTTTTGAAGATTTTTTATAGCTGGCGCAGATATAAAAGCAACGGTATTTTCGCGTTTCGCGAAAATACATCAGGCAAACGAACGGTGTCCCCGATCAAAGATAAAAGTTTGCCATAGCGGGCGCAAGCGGTCATCGCTCTGCTACGCAAAAAACGGGTCTATACGATAATAACAAAAAGAAAAACCGCCTGCATCTGAACAATCAGGCGGTTATTTCTGTCTATTGTAAGGGAGCAACCGTCGCCGGTGTTCCTGCGTCATGATGATCATTGACTTGACACGCTTTGTCAAGTCTTTTTCTTTTTGCGCGGGTTTGGGCTTGAAAATACGATTCGTTCTTGTCCGTCTCTCATTTTGCTTTATGATACGCGTGGGCGACCATTGGTCGCCCCTACAATAGGGAGAGCAAAGTCTTTGCGGTCGATATCTCATCGCCCCTCTTTTCACACAGCAGAGCGATGACCGCTTGCGCCAGCGAAAAAAAGAGCCATAAAAGTTTTTGGAGGAGGGGTGCGGGGAGGGCGCTTTTTCCAAAAAGCGCCCTCCCCGCAATAGCCAAAAACCGTTTCCCGTTACTTCCGCTTCCTGCCGCGGGTCACGCGGCGCACGGCGGAGCGGGCGGCGAGGTACGCGAAGCGACAGGGGTTCTTGACCCAGAACCACACATACGCGCGATAGCGCGCGGAGTCGACGGGGACAAACTCCGTCCCGTGATAGTACCCGTCGAAACGGGCAAGCACCTGCTCCTCCGGCACGGGCAGATCGCGGTGCAGACGGTTGTCCCCCCGGGTGAGGTACCCGCCATCGGGGAGCGGCAACACCCGCACGACGCGGTGCAGCACATAGTGCCCGTCCTCGCGCTTCACCAGAATGACGTCGCCCCTCACGGCGCGCGCCCCCGGCGCAAACGGCTTCAGGACGATGGTCTGCCGACGGTGGTGGAGCAGGGGCTCCATGCTGTCGCCCGTCGTTGTGCCGTAATACACGCCCTGCTCGGCGAGTTCCTCTTCAATGGTACGCACGCGCTCGGGGAGCGTCCCGTCCGTGCCGCCGTTTGGGGACGCCTGCCCGCCGCCCGGCACTTCAATCTCCGCGCCCACGGACGCACCCGCCGCATCGGCGCTGTCAAACAGATCCGTCATTCTTCCAGCAAACGCGCCCGGCGCAGTTTCTGCAGCATCTCGCCGACGTCCCGCCGCGCGGTCTCCTCGTCGACCCCGTCATAGTGCTCGAGCACCGACGCCACGAGCGCGTCCTCGGTCGTCTCCTCCGTCATCTCGCGGAACAGGAACGCCGCCACCGGCGACAGACGGATCATGCCGTTCAGCACCGTAGACGCCTTCCCCGTCGCGACGGCGATCGTGCCGTCCGGCGTGTCGTGAATCAGAAGCCCCGAAATCAGTTTCATGTTTTTCCTCCCGAATGTGCCCGACGGCAAAACCGCAGAGCCGCTATAGCGCGAATCGGCGTTGCCGCTCGGCGCTGATTTTCTTGATACCGCCCCCGGGCGGTTTTTGTTTATTCCGCCGCCTCGTCCCCGAAAATCCCGCGACAGGCGACCCGCGCGGCGTCCGGCGAGAGCGTGGCGCGCATCATATAGAGCGAGAGCTGCGGCAAGGCACTGTCCAGGAGCGAGAGCGTCTGCGCGAGCCGCGCGGAATCTGCCGGACGGTACGTCTGCCCCAGAAGATACGGATAGGCGCGCGACGGGGTGATCGGCACAATCTCGTCTTTCTGCCCCCGTCCGAGCAGCACAATCGCACGGAGCGGCACGGTGAGATTGTTCGAGAGCCGATGCTTGCCGTCCCACGGCGTCCCCGAAATGCGGACGCCCCCCTCCCCCACGGTGAGGAGCGGCTTGTCGTCATTGATGACCGTGACGCGATCGCCGTACACCTCGCGCCAGAGGCGCGCATGGGTGGACTTGCCCGTCCCGGACGGGGCGGTGAAAAGCACCCCCTCCCCACGGTAGGCGAAAGCGGAGCCGTGCAGGAGCAACCGTCCGCGGTCGAGCGCCCGCTCGCACAGTTTCCGATACACCGCGAGCGTCTCGAGATACCCGGGGGTAAAACCGTTGCCCGGCGTCCCCTCCGCGCGGATTTCTTCCTCCGTCACCGAGACGGAGAAGTCGGGCGTCGCACCGGGCGCCGCCGTGTAATCACGGCACAGCGCCGTGAGTTCGGGATAGCGTGGCAGAATCTCCACCGTCAGCCCCGCGAGCGAAATCAGCATGGCACGGCTCCTTTCTCCCCGACGGGGACGCGGCACACGTTCTCCCCGTGCATAAGACCGCTTGTTTTCTTAACAGCAACAGTTTACCACATTTCGCCCGCGCGTGCAAGTGCCGCCTCCCGAAAACCTTTTCGTGGGGCGGGCGTCCGGTAGGCGCCCCTTGCAGGGAGTGTTCCATCGCGCAGCAGTCCCCGCCGGGGGCTGCCAAACAGCACCGCCCCCATGGCTGCACCGACGGGTCAATCACCGCAAACGGCTGTCACGCACGGGGCGCCGAAGTCGAAAAAACGACAAAACAGAGCCCGGCGAAAAGCAAAGCGGAGCCCGGTTTTCCGGGCTCCGCGTGGTGTTATTGTTTCTTACAGGAGCGAGCGGTACAGTTCCGCAATCTCCTCGACGCTTGTGTCGCGCGGGTTGCCCGGGCGGCAGGCATCGGCATATGCGCTCTCGGCGAGGAACTGCACGTCTTCTTCATGCAGAATGCCTTTGAGGTTCACAGGGATCCCGACGTCGGATGCAAGCTGACGAACGGCATCGATCGCCGCTTTGCGCGCCTCTTCGATCGTCATGCCCTCGGTGCCCTTGACGCCCATCGCCTTCGCGATATCGCGGTACTTGTCCCCGGTCGCCGGTGCGTTGTACGCCATGACGGTCGGCAGAATGATTGCGTTCGCCACGCCGTGCGGCGTGTCATAGAGAGCGCCGAGCCCGTGCGCCATGCTGTGCACGATGCCGAGCCCCACGTTCGAGAAGCCCTGCCCCGCGATATACTGTGCGAGCGCCATGCCCTCTCTGCCCTCGGGCTCACCCGCGACGGATGCGCGCAGGTAGCGGCTGATGAGCTCAATCGCCTTGAGGTGGAACATATCGGTCATCGTCCACGCCGCCTTGGTGATATAGCCCTCGATGGCGTGCGTCAGCGCGTCCATCCCCGTCGCGGCGGTCAGCCCCTTCGGCATGGAAGCCATCATGTCGGGATCGACGACGGCAATCTCGGGAATGTCGTTCGTATCCACGCAGACGAACTTGCGCTTCTTCTCCACATCGGTGATGACGTAGTTGATCGTCACCTCTGCGGCGGTGCCGGCGGTCGTCGGGACGGCGATCGTAAACACGGCGTGCTTCTTCGTCGGTGCGACGCCCTCGAGCGAGCGTACATCGGCAAATTCGGGGTTGTTCGCGATGATGCCGATTGCCTTCGCGGTGTCCATGGAGGAGCCGCCGCCGATGGCGACGATGCTGTCCGCGCCGGAGGCCTTGTATGCCGCCACCCCGTGCTGTACGTTTTCAATGGTCGGATTGGGTTTGATATCGCTGTAAAGCGTGTAAGGGATCTTTGCGGCGTCGAGCAGGTCCGTCACCTTTTTGGTCACGCCGAACTTCACGAGATCCGGGTCGGAGCAGACGAACGCGTGCTTGTAGCCGCGTGCGTTAAGTTCGTTCGGGATCTCCCCGATCGCGCCCTTTCCGTGGTAGGAAATTGTGTTGAGAACAATGCGGTTTGCCATAGTCAAATCTCCTTTTTAGCAAAATTTCTGTTATCAGTATAACAGAGTTTTTCGCGCAAAACAATGGGAACGGGGACGAAAAACTTTGCACTTTTTGTGAATATCTTATGAAAAATCCGTTTTTCGGAATGTTTCCGTGTGAAAAGTGTCCTCAGAACGTCTCGGGGTAGGTGCCGTCGGCGTACATCGCGGCGATCGCACGGCGGAGCGCCTCGGTATCTTCTTTATAGGTAACGCCGTGCCATTTGGCGCCCGAGCGGAGCACCGTGACATCGGTCTTCCCCTCGTGGATCATCTTGTCGATGAAGGTGGGGAGGTAGTGCTCGTCTTTCAGGGGGTTTGTCATATGCGCCATGAAGTCGCGGAAGTCCTCTTCGAGGAGCGTGAGCAGGTCGGGCATCAGCCCCCACATGTTCATGGAGACGACGGTATCGTCGGGGATGCCGCTCTCGCGCGTAATGTTCATCGTCTCGACGATCTCGAGCAGTCGCCCGTCCTCGCCGACGCGGCAGATCCCGCGGTTGACACCGCCCATGTCGGACAGCGTGTTGCCCAGTAAATAGCCCGCCATGCAGTTTTTCCCTTCTCTCACGAGGTAGTCGTGAATGAGGAAAAAGGACTCTCTGCCGTAGAAGTCATCCGAGTTGATGACGCAGAAAGGATGTCTGATATCGTCCTTCGCGCACAGGATCGCCTGCCCGGTGCCGAGCGGCTTGACGCGATCGGGCGCCACCCGATAGGGCGCCGGCACCTTGTCAAATTCCTGAAATGCGTAGGTCACGTCCATGATCTTTTCGATTCGCTTGCCGACCGTCTCGCGGAAGTCGTGCTCGATCGCGTGCTTGATGATGATGACCGCCCGGTCGAACCCGGCAAGGCGTGCGTCGTACAGTGCATAATCAATGATGGTCTCGCCGTGCGGACCGAATGACGCCATTTGTTTGCAACCGCCGAAACGGCTGCCCATGCCCGCCGCAAGAACGACAAGGTCTGTTTTTTGTTGTTCCATGGCTCCTCCTCGATAATGGCGCGCCCGAAAGGCGCGTTCTGCCGCCTGCCGCATCGAACGCGGAATCCCGCAGTCCGCCGGGGGCAAGACACGCCTCATTATATAACGCCGGTAGCAGGAAGTCAAGAGGCGGGGGACGCGCGGTCGCGTCGCACGCCGTGCCAAAGCGCGCCCGGCGCGGATGTCACCTGCACCGCGGAAAAAGCAAACGTGCCGGGGCTCCCGGGGTGCAGGACCGCCCGCCGGCAGGGGTCGGCGGAATGATGCCGAAGTGTCGAAAAAAGCAGCAAGCCGAGTGGGGCGGGTGTGCCCTCGTCGCGCCCGTTGTGCAGGTTGCCAAAGCAGCAGGATTCTATTTGTACAAATCGCGGAAATATTCCGCCGGATATGGGATTCTTGCCGCGAATTGCCTTGACTTGCCGTTTTTGGCTGTGCTAAACTGAGGGCACGCAAGGGTAGGGGGCACTATGATCTCTGCCCGAAATAATATGATTAAGGAGAAAGTCTTATGAAATCAAGACTCACCAAGGTGCTGTGCCTGATGCTCGTGCTGGTGATGGTCTTTGCGATGGCGGTTGCCTGCGGCAAGAAAGACGACAACAAGCCGAACAACGGCGGCAACGGCGGAACAACCAATCCCGGCGGAACAACCAATCCCGGCGGAACGACCGAGGCGAAATGGTACGACTCCGTCGATTTCGGGCAGAAGACGCTGACCATCCAGCTGTCCAACGACGCCGCAGACCCCGAGCTCCCTGCCGATGTCGCTTACATCCAGGGGCCCGACAAGATCTCCGAGACGACCGGCGTCGACAAGGTGAAGAACCTCGTCAAAGAGCGTAACCGCAACGTCGAGAGCAAGAAGAACGGCATCAATGTCAAGATTGACTACAAGTACACGCTCGTCGAAGGTTACACCGACCGTTGGAGCCACGTCTCCTCTGTCATCGCACAGGCGGAGCGCAACTACTCCAACTCGAACAAAGCCGATCTGTACATCGACTTGATGTATGATATGCTCGGCGCCGCCTGCGAAAAGGCAGTGTTCGATAATATTCTGAAGTACACCAAGACCGACAGCGGCGTTGCCGGCTGGGTCGGCGGCTACTTCGACATCGAGTCCTACAACGGTTACAACACCGCACTGATGAGCGATATGACGCTGACGGAAGACCGTCAGGTGCTCATCGCGAGCGACTACTTCCTCGATGTCCTCCGTGCGATGCTCGTCCTCCCCTTCAACCTCTCCATGTACACCGAGTACGCGACCGACGATGCGGACGCGGCGAAACTCTATCAGATGGTTCTGGACGGCAAGTGGACGTGGGATCAACTCCTCTCCTATAACGGGGTTGCTTCCAGCGCCGGCAGCGCGACCATCGACGACTCGAGAATCCTCATGGCGATTGCCAACGGCGGTATGATGGCGTCCGGCTTCCTCTACTCCACCGACTACACGATCTACAAGCAGGACGGCGATAAGTACACCCTCAAGACCACCTGCTCCGAACTGCAGCAACTGTTCTCCAAGGCAGGGACGCTCAGCGGTGTCCGCGGCGTCGTGATGCTGAAGGGCGAAAGCGCAGCGGTCGGCGACTCCAACCGCAAGTTCACCTCCGGCGAAGCACTCTTTGCGACCGTTAACATGCTCGGTATTCTTGAGACTGCCGACTTCCAGGGGATGGCGCAGGGGTCGCTGTCCATTCTGCCTGTTCCGAAACTCAACGAAAATCGCGAATACAGCACGCTGACCAACTCCCGTGCCCGTGTCGGTGCGCTCTCGTACCACAGCACGAACCAGGCGGCAATGTCCGCATACATCCAGCTGTCGACCGAAGAATCCGGCACGGTCAAGAATACGTACTTCGACGACGCAATCCTCGGTAAGTACCTCGCCGGCTCGGGTGCCAGCAACATCCTCAACATGATTTACAACCGTCTCGGTAATGCGAAGAACGCGATCATCGAGAACCTGATTCTGAACCGTGACTGGACCATCGGTAAAGAAAACTGCTGGGCTCAGCTCATCAAGCAAGACAACATGACCAAATACCAGAACATCTCCTCCATGATGGCCGCATGCGTCGGCGCGAAGCAGGAAGTTCTCAACAAGGCGGTCGAAGCCTGGAAAACCGCTGACGTCGACGTAACGGAATAAGCAAGTCTTTACCGACTGTTCTGAAAGAAAACCTTTCGTATCCCGACGCGGGATGCAAAAAGAAAGAACACTCCGATCGGGGTGTTCTTTCTTTAGGTTTTCTGCGGATTCGTTTCGCAGCCCTATAACGGTACAAAAAGAAAGGAAATACGATGGAAAAGGTCAATCGGTCGGTGCGGTGCACCTTTGCGGCGGCACTTGTCTCGACGCTCCTGTTCGTCATCGGGATCCCGATGCTCATCATCGGCGCCACGCATACGGACGCCTGGGGCGCGGGCGGCACCGCCCTCATGGTCGCGGGGATCGTCTTCACCGCCGCGGACTTCTATGCGGCGCCGCTCCTGTGGGTCACGTACGGGAATCGCCGCACGCTCGAACGTGTGGTGTTCGGGGTGGAAAAGCAGGGGCTCACCACGGTCGCGCGGCTCGCCGCACACCTCCGCGTGAAGGAGGACGACGCCCGGGGTTTCCTGGACGCCGCCTTCGCCAAAGGGTATCTCGACGCCTATGTGCGCGACGGCGATACCATCAAAAAGTTCGTCCCGGAAAGAAACCCGGACGAGGTCGAGCACGACGTCGAATGTCCCTCCTGCGCCGCCAAGTTCACCTACCGCGGCGCGTCCGGCAAATGCCCGTACTGCGGCACCGTCTATCGGACAGAGGAACACTGAGGGAACAAAAGAACGAAGATTTTATTGCGGGGACCCCCCTTTGTGAACAAAGGGGGGTCCCCGCACCCTTCCCCTAAAAACTTTAATGATTTTTATGGCTAGCGCAGATATAAAAGCAAAGGTATTTTCGCGTCTCGCGAAAATACATCAGGCAAACAAACGGTTTCTCCGATCAAAGAAAAAAGTTTGCCGTAGCCGGCGGAATCAATAGAATCCCCGCAAAACCCAAATGACCCGAGCAGACGATTTCCGTTCTCCCCGTAGGGGCGACCACCGGTCGCCCGCGCTCTCACGTTGAAACAACTGATTTCTCCCGCGTTCTGTGCCGGGCATCGGATTTTCCGACTTTTTGTCATCGCGTTTTCAAGAAAAGCCTTGACAAGTCGGCGGGCATATGATACAATGACGCAAAATTGAATAGTCGATTCTAAGTTAGAGGCGCGATTGTCATACGTAGCACGGCGGAGGGGACCCACCCCGGAGAAGCCGCGCGAGGGGGCTGTCGCCGAAACGGAACTTTGCCGCGGGAGGCGGTTCTGTTGGGCGCCGGGAGAATATCTCGGCGACTGTCACAAGGATTCCTTGTGGAGTGCTACTTCGGGACGATACTGCACCTTGTTTTTTTCGGGGTCATGCGTACGGTCGGAGCACTTGCTTCGGCTTTTCTTTTTTGAAAAAATTTCCGAAAAAGGAGACGCAACCCATGAAAAGATTCTGTTGTACCCTGCTCGCCCTCGTCACCCTCCTCGCCGCGCTGACCCTCAGCGCGTGCGGCAGAAAGAAAGTCGACCTCTCCGCCATGACGGGCATCGCCGATCTCAAGGACAGCGGCGCCGCCCTCGCGGCGCAAACCGGCACCTACCACCTGACGGCGCTCCGCGAGCAGATCACCGGCGTCACCGTCACCGATTACGATGACTTCACCGCGCTGCTCGTCGCGCTGAAGAGCGGCGCCATCGACGGCTATGTCGCGGAGGAGCCGACCGCCTTCACCGAGTGCGGCAAGGATTCCTCGCTCGGCTACCTGAAACTCGTCAACAACGAAACGGGCTTCCGTGTACCCGGGGACGAGACGGGTATCGCCGTCGCCTTCAAAAAAGGTTCTCCCCTGCTTGCCCGCGTGAACGCGGTGCTCGCGAACGTGACCGAAGCACAGAAAACGGCGCTCATGGAGCAGATTTTTACCGTCAGCATGGACACCGACCGGGAGCAGAACCTGACCTACGCCCTCGCGAGCGCCAACACGGACACCTCCGGCGGCACGCTCCGCATCTCCATGGAATGCGCCTACGCGCCCTTCAACTGGACGCAGACCACATCGGCGAACGGCGCCGTCGCACTGGGGAACGGCACCTATGCCAACGGCTACGACGTCCAGATCGCGAAGTACATCGCGGCGGAACTCGGTATGCAACTCGAGATCGTCCCGAACAAGTGGGAGTCGCTGATCCCCGCCGTGCAGTCCGGGAGCGTCGACGGTATCATCGCCGGCATGAGCCCCACGCCCGAGCGTATGGAGGAGGTAGACTTCTCCGACTGCTACTACCACAGTAACCTCGTCATCATTTACAAGAAGTAATCGTCGGGAGAAGGACATCGAACCATGAACTTTTTAAGACAGGTTTGGGAGATCGCGACCCGATACCGGGTGCAGCTCTTCTCCGGCGTCGGCGTCACCATGCTGATCGCGCTGACCGGCACCCTCGCGGGGCTCCTCATCGGGCTCCTGACCGGGGTCGTCCGCACGGCGCCGCTCTCCGGGAAAAAGCCGCTCCGCGTCCTGCACAGGATCCTGAACGGCATCATCGCCGCCTATATCGAGATTTTCCGCGGCACGCCGATGATGGTACAGGCGATGGTGATCTTCTGGGGCTTCGCCTTTGCGAACGGCGGTCAGACGCTGCCGCTGATCCCGGCGGGCATCGTCATCGTCTCCATCAACACGGGCGCCTATATGGCGGAGATCGTGCGCGGCGGTATCATCTCCGTCGATCGCGGGCAGATGGAGGGGGCGCTCTCCGTCGGCATGACGCACCGACAAGCCATGTTTCACGTCGTGCTCCCGCAGGTACTGCGGAACATTCTCCCGTCGGTGAGCAACGAGTTTGTCATCAACATCAAGGATACGTCCGTGCTGAACGTCATCGGCGTGACGGAGCTCTACTATATGGCGGGCGTCATCTACAAGATGAATTATAAAATCTTCGAGACTTACGCTGTCATTTGCGTTCTGTACTTTATTTTGACCTTTGCCGTGACGCGGCTGCTCAGGCTCGCGGAGCGCAAGCTCGAGGGCGGGCGTTCCTACACGATCTGCGGCTCGCAGTCCGATTCCGCGGCAGAAATTCACATTCAGAAAGACGCCGACGAGGAGGTGCTGCGATAATGGCAACAGAGAGACGCGCGGACGCCGCGCCCATTCTCGAAATTTCGCACCTCGGTAAGGTGTTCGGCGACCATGTGGTTCTCCGCGACATCAGTCTGGACGTCCTGCCGGGCGAGGTCATCTCGGTCATCGGGTCGTCCGGGTCGGGGAAAAGCACCATGCTCCGCTGTGTCAACCTGCTCGAAACGCCGACGTCGGGCGAGATCCGCTACCGCGGGCAGGACATCTGCCGGGGCGAGATGCCGCTGACCGAATACCGCGCAAAGGTGGGCATGGTGTTCCAGCAGTTCAACCTGTTCGGGAACATGAACGTGCTCGCCAACTGCGTGCGCCCCCAGCAGATCGTGCTCCGCCGCTCCCGCGAGGAGGCGGAGGAGAACGCGATGAAATACCTCGAGAAAGTCGGTATGGCGGCGTACGTCAACGCGCGCCCGAGCCAACTCTCGGGCGGACAGAAACAGCGCGTCGCAATCGCGCGCACCTTGGCGATGACGCCGGACGTGATTCTGTTCGACGAGCCGACCTCCGCCCTCGACCCCGAAATGGTCGACGGGGTACTCGACGTCATGCGCGATCTCGCGGCGGGCGGCATGACCATGCTGATTGTCACACACGAAATGGCGTTCGCGCGCGACGTGTCGAGCCGCGTCATCTTCATGGACGAGGGGGTCATCGCCGAAGAGGGGACGGCAGACGAACTCTTTGCCCACCCGCGCGAAGAGCGGACGAGGGCGTTCCTCTCCCGTTATCTCGGGGGACGCAGAGAATGAGCGGTGAGACCGCGGGTGCAAAGATTTTGATGGGGGCACAATGTAGTTGCCCCCGTTTTTTCAGGCACGTTACCCGTTCTCCGTTTTCACCTTCTGACCGGGTGTGCCAAAGCACCCGCTAACGCCGAAAACGGTCTCTGCCGCACAGAGTGCGCCGACGAGTCCCGTTTTCGGGGTTTCTCCCTCACCCATTCTCTGCGTCCGGTACAGATGTTTTACATTTGCTCGCGCGGGGATGAGCGGTGAGAACGCGGGTGCAAAATATTTTGATGGGGGCACAATGTAGTTGCCCCCATGTTTTCTTGCGCGTGACCCATTCTCCGTTCTGACCTTTTGACGGGGAATACAAAAAGCACCCGCTAACGCCGAAAACGGTCTCTGCCGCACAGAGTGCGCCGACGAGTCCCGTTTTCGGGGTTTCTCCCTCACCCATTCTCTGCGTCCGGTACAGATGTTTTACATTTGCTCGCGCGGGGATGAGCGGTGAGAACGCGGGTGCAAAATATTTTGATGGGGGCACAATGTAGTTGCCCCCATTTTTTCATGCACGAAGCCTGTTTTGCGCCGCATGTCTTTCATGGAAAACAATACGCAAACCGTTTGGCGGTATTGGCTTATTTTCACCCGCGGCTCTATGCAAATCGCACGGCGAGGGCAGAACATTTTATAAAATTCACAATCCCCTCTTGACAGCGGGCGCCTGCCTTTGTATGATAGGTTTGCACCGCATGAGAGCGCTTCTTTTTTGCCCTTGCACGCGGTCATTCATTTTTGTTTTGTAACACTTTCAAAAGGAGAATGATGATGACAAAGTACGTTTGTGAAGTCTGCGGCTGGGAGTACGACCCCCGCCTCGGTGATCCCGATAACGGGATCGAACCCGGCACCCCCTTTGAGGATCTGCCGGACGACTTCGTCTGCCCTATGTGCGGCGTAGGTAAGGATCAGTTCGTCGAAGAGACCCTCTGATCTCCCCCGCCGGAGCTAACCGCTCCGGCGGTTTTTTATTTTTATATTGCTACGGCAAACCGACCGAAAGCGGCGCGGAAAAGTGCCTCTTGACGGCAATCCCCAATGCAAAGAACCGTCCGTTATCTTCTATGTAATTAAAACGGGGTAATTAAAACGGGCGACCGGTGGTCGCCATGACAGATTCGTATTTCCTCGAGCCTTGATTGTCGAACCCCGCACAACCGAAAACGCTCTCAAACAGATACGGGAAAGAGTAGCGTCCGCTCCTCGTACAAATACGGAAAGATAACCACAACCGCTCCCTGTAGGGGCGACCGTCGGTCGCCCCTACAAAATACACGTTATCTTTAACACTTTTTGCGCCAGCCGCCGCTACGGCAAACCTCTTTCTTTGGTCAGAGACGCCGTTTGTTTGCCTGAGGTATTTTCGCCGACGCGAAAATACCTTTACTTTTGTATCTGCGCCAGCCATTGTTCAACTTGTGTACCTAACGCAAGCGCGAGGAGAGACTGAAGCTACGGCAAACTTTGCGCCAGCCATTGTTCAACTTGTGTACCTAACGCAAG
>ERZ1034755.171-NODE-171-length-22412-cov-6.650445_pt1 | contig 22412 bp, 19 predicted proteins | sample MGYA00520596_ERZ1034755 | MGnify/ENA primary metagenome ERZ1034755 (study PRJEB33766, sample SAMN09781701) | gut metagenome | biome: gut microbiome | host: Homo sapiens | place: Madagascar | study: EMG produced TPA metagenomics assembly of the PRJNA485056 data set... | reverse complement strand
ATTCCCTACGCTGCGACGCTCGGTGAGGCGGCGGGCGTTGCCGCCGCCGTCGCGAACAAAAACGGCACCACCGTCAAAGACGCCCCCGTCGACGAGATCCAATCGACGCTCCGCGCCGAGGGTGCATTCATCGAGAAAGAACTTGATGTCGAGATCCCGGAGGGAAACGCCTGACGCCCAAGCCGGCTTACGGCAAACCGACGCAATCAAAAACAGGAGCACGATGATTTCGTGCTCCTGTTTCGTATTCTGCACCGATGATAGCGCGCAGGCATCTGATTTTGACTTCACGCAGTTTCTTACTTTGTTTCCGCAGTCGTCACGTCGGTGGCGGAGGCGTTCTCCTCCGTCCTTCCCTGCTCCTCCGACACGGCGTCCTCCACCTCCCGCGCATTACGGAACGGGAAGAGGAAGCGGCTCTTACTGTGCAGGCGCTTTGCACGGACGCGCATACGCACCTTCAGAGGCTCGAAGCCGATGATGGACTGCGTCTTCTTCGCGAGGGCGCGCAGGAGCGTCACGACATGGAACGAATAACAGAGATCGACGAGGAAGATCCCGAAGAACATACCGACAATGAACGTATCGAAGGGATTGTCGCGCAACCACGTAACGGCGGTGACGAGGTGACGGTGCAGCACGAAATAATACAGCGCGCCGATTGCGCCCCAGATGAGGGAGAACAGCGGGCAGATGATGCCGCGAAAGTTGCCCCAGAGACCCGAATAGTCCCACAGCCGCACCTTCATGCCTTCGGCAAAGATAAGCCCCGTCACCAGTTCCGCCAGCGTCATGGCGACGGTGATGAGGAGAATCAGGAGCACCTTGCCCCACGGAGTCGTGGCAAACGTCGCATCGCCGAGCGAGCAGATGCCGAAGAGGAGCAGCGTCCCCACACCGTAAAGCGGCAGGAACGGTCCCGAAAGGAACCCCGGATTGATCCATTTGCCGTGACGGGCGCGGCGGTAAAACAGCTCGAGCAGATACCCGAGGGCACCGCCGATAATAAAGATCATGGCAATTGCGGAAAAAGCCTGCATAGGAATGCCTCCCTGTCTGGTTTGTGCCAGCGACACACTTCTATTGTAACCGTGTCCCGCGAAAAAAGCAAGTCGGTGTCGAAAAACAGAAAAAACGCCCGGAAAAGCCGAGGTGCGCAACGCTCCCGCCGCGAAAAAAGGCGAAACCCCTTGCAAGTCGGAGCAGAGTGATATATAATAAGTGATGGATTCATTATGGCAACCCGTTTGCCGGATTATTTACTGAAGAGGTCTTTTTGCCATGTTTTACGACATCAAAATCGGCGCCATGACGCGCCGCCTGCCCCTCTGCCCCATTTCCGATACCATGTCGATCGGTGCTTTCGTCATGTTCGGCGATACCGAACTCACCGAATACTGTGCCGACGAACTCTTAAAGCGCGCCCCCGCGGATTTTGACGTGATGATCACCGCGGAATCCAAGGGAATCCCGCTCATCTGCTCCATGGCACGCAAAAGCGGCAAAGGTCGCTATATCCTCGCGCGCAAGAGCGTGAAACTGTATATGAGCCACGTCATGAAATGCGAAGTGCAGTCCATCACGACGACCGGTAAACAGACGCTGTACCTTGACGGCGCAGACGCCGATTATATGAAAGGCAAACGGGTTCTGATTGTCGACGACGTCATCTCGACCGGCGCGTCGCTCGAAGCGCTCGAGGCGCTGGTCGCACAGGCGGGCGGCGAGGTCGTCGGACGCATGGCGGTGCTCGCGGAGGGTGAAGCCATCAGCCGCACCGATATCACCGTGCTCGCCCCCCTGCCGCTCTTCAAGGCGGACGGGACGCCCCTGTCTTAAGTCTTCCCGGCGGAGGAAAACGCGATCGCCGATTCACTGATACAACAAAGAGGAGCCGATAAAAGCGGCTCCTCTTTGTTTTTTAGTAGAAGAACGTATGGGCGCCGATGGTAAAGGCACGCGTGCGGTTCTTCACAATCCACGAGGACGTGGACGTCGCCAGATTACAGAAGTAGAGCGTCCCGTTGTCGATCGCGTACCCTTCGAGGCACATCTTGGCGGCGGCGACAGAGCTCCACGCGGGCGTGTTGTAGATCGTCCCGTTCAGTACCGGCGCGAACTGTCCCCGCTGGAAAATGACACCGTAGATGGTGTTCGGGAACGACGAAGAACGCACGCGGTTCAGCACCGTGTTCCCGACCGCGATCTGCCCCCGGATCGGCTCGCCCCGACTCTCCGCCGAAATGATGCGGGAGAGCCAATAGAGCTCGTCGGCGTTATAGTAAGCGCTCGCCGGGGTCAATGCCCGGTAACTTCCCGAAACCGTCCGGGAGGTCGCCGTGTCCGCGCCCCCGACCGTCAGTCCCAGGGCTTTCGCGAGCGGGTTCAGCGGCACCCACAGTTCCCCGTCGATCATCCGGTTGGCGGCGACGCCGTACAGGCACCGTTCGTTGGCGAAGAAGTAGGTCGCTCCGCGCCCCGCCTCGATGACCAGCCCCGGCGCCGTCAGCGTGGCATAGGCGGTCGAGGTATTATAACGGTATGTAGCCTTGGTGAACAGCGCCGTGAAGGACTTCAGCGGCACGAACGTCTTTCCCTCAATCCGGCTCCCCGTGACGTCGAGTGTCCGGCTCCCCTGACGGAGTGTCACCGCCTGGTAACTGTCCGCACCTGCCGCGGCAGGTGTCAGCACCAGCGCCGAGACCAATACCGCCAGAACCAAGAGCCAGACGGTTCCTTTTTTGATTTTTCGATACATTGTATCCTCCTTTTCCCGTTTTTCCCCGAAAAAGGGGTGTTTTCATTGTACCTGCTCCCAGCCCGCGGAGCAAGTGGGAATCGGAGGCAATCAAGAAAGGCGTTTCCACTCTTGGAAACGCCTTCCCCGATATACAGATTTTATCGGCTTTTAAAACACATTTTTTCCTGCCGCACGGAAGCAGAGGAAACATTATCCTCACTGCGTGAGCAGATATTTTCCGGTCGATCGTGTATAAGTCAGGCGGATCTCGCCCGCATCGGTGCGGAAGGAGGTGATGCCCATCTCCCGGCACATTTCCTCATATTTCGCCTCCACCTCGCGCTCGGAGCCGTCGGCACAGGCAATCGCGTACTTTGCACCCGCGCGCCCGAGCAGTGTTTTCAGTGCTTTGAAGTAGTCACCGTGGTGCGGTGTCTTGACGACCTGGAACGTCCCCTGCATTTCGTCGGTGTATTCTTCGACGCGGTTTTTCAGCGCGTCGCCGAGCAGAAGCAGACCGAAGCCGTCATACGTCAGCTCGGTGATGAGAGACGTGTCATTCGCGTCCGCGTCCGTCAGCCCCGTGAGGTGTGTCGGCAGGACGCGTGCGGCACAGCCGTCCGCCAGCGGGAGCGTGCGTGCCTCGGTCAGGCGCGTCACAGTCACACCCGAGCGGTCAAGAGCGGCGGTCAGCGCCGCGTACGCCTCGCCCGCCGCCGTAAAGTCAGGGAGCAGAACCTCTCCCACCTCGAACGCATCGAGGAGGGCGGGGGCGCCGCCGATATGATCCTTGTCAAAGTGCGTGAGGATCAGATAATCGATGCGGCGCTTTCCCTCTCGCTTCAGTACCCGCTCCACCGTCGTATAACTCTCCTGATAGCCCGTATCCACCAGCACGGTCGTGTCGGCTGTGTACAGGAGAATCGCATCGGCTTTGCCGACGTCCATGAACACGCCGGTCAGATCCCCCACGGCGGGTTTCTCCCCGCAGGCGACGGCGGAACCGGTCAGGATCAGCAGCAGTACGACGGAAAGCAGCCGGAGCCAATGCCGTCTGAAAGTCATACGCCAGCAATCACCGGTTGATACCGCTCCGACCTCAGCAACGTGTACGTATAGGTTCTCTCGCCGACAGTACGGGTGAATACCACCTCGATGTCAAACGTCATAATCTGTGCTTCACCGTCGATGTATGCCTGCGGGATGCCGGTAAACGTGATGGTCTTGGTCTCCTCGTCAACGGTGGCTTTGATATTCACCGCTTCTCCGTTGAGACAGACGATGGTCGCGGAGGCGATCCGGAAATCATCGGAGAAGTACGAGACGCTAACCGTCAGGTTATCCCCCTCGGCAGAGGCACGGTAAGTATCTTCTACAGGCAGTATGGGCATCTCTTCCGGCAACGTCACATTTGCGTCAAAGGAGAGCGCCGCCTCGGCAGTCACTTGATAGGCATACGTGGCTTTCGGCGTTTTCAGGATTGCCACAGCCGCTTCCGCCTTGACAGCGGTCGGCAGATACGTATCCGTCAGCGTGAAAGTCACGGACGCATGGCAGTCGGTAAAGGCCACCCCTTTGAGAAGATCTCCGATCGTCATTTCCGTGCCGGGAACGGTGATCTTACCGATCTCTTCGTCGGGGATCTTCCCGAGGAGCGCCTCCGCCAGCGCCTCATAGAACGCTGCTCTCTGCTCTTCGGTCATGTTAGGGTCATAAGCAGGAGCGCTGTCGTCATCGCCTGCGGCGAAGCCGAGAATCAGTTCGATCACCTTGCTGTCGCCGAACATCGAAAGGAACGCCGCGCGTACCTCGGACACGGCGGGCTGATCCGTCCCGTCGCCTGTCCCGTCCGTTTCCGTCGGGGCAGGAGTCAGGGCGTTCATCACGATCTCAAGAATCGCATCGGTCCTTTCTTCTCCGATATAGCCGTCGATCAGCGTCAGCAGGTCGGAAACGGTCATTTCGCCGATGGTCGCAAGCGCCTCACCCGTGAGGTACTGTGCGGCAATCGTTTTCGGAGAGACCTGCAGAAGGTTCTGCATCATTGACAGGATCGCGTTCAGGAAATCCTTTACATCGACCGACGCCGTCAGGAGATAACCGCCGTTCTCGCCGTCGACGAGTTTCAGTTCCGCCTTGGGACGGGCGGTAAAGCCGGGCAGATCGGTATCCGGGATCACGGGCGAGGTCGGATCCTCCGTCGTGCCTTCACCGGTGCCGGGGACGTCCGCTCCGCTGTCGTCCTGCGACAGCCATGCAATGATCTCCGAAATGGTGCCGGTCGTGAATTTCGGCTCATACAGATAAGCCATCACGGGATTACCGAGGTCATCGGTCACATCGCCGTCGGTGCCGACGTAGAGTCCGTCAGGCGTCACATAGATCTCGCAGGTCAGGGCGTTATTGCCCTTGTCGAGAAGAGCCATGATCGCACCGGGGATCGTGACGCTCGCGTGGTACAGCGGCGCTTCGGTATCCGCCTCAATCGACACGGGGATCTCGATCGAGCCGTTCACGCCGTTCTGTTTCGTCCCGACGGTGATTGTCAGGTCTGCGGCAAAATTCTTCTTCGTGCCGAGTTGTGCGGTCATCGCGACGAGCGCGGTCTTTGCATCTTCCTCGGTATGGGGTTTCTTCGTATCCGACGGCTTATTGTCGGGGGTCGTGTCTTTGTTGCCGTCATCGGGGAGCGTCCCCGCTACGCTGTCGCAGGCGACAAATGCAAGCGCCATCGAAAGCACGAGCAACAGGCAAAGCAGTGATGCCAAAATGCGTTTCATCGTTCTATCCTCCTCATTTTGTCGGCTCCGCCGGGCGGCGGAACCTTACACGCTAAGCATAGCACGCCCTTACGATTTTGTCAACGGGCGCGCGCACATCGCGCCTGAAGAAAACAGGCGGAAATTTGCGGAATACAGGCGTAAAAAATACATAAGAATCCTTTGTTTAGGATTGACGATGTGACGGGAGTATGGTACACTACTGACGTAAAACGTGTTATGCGAGGATACAAGTATGCTGCACTTTGAAGAGACTACCGGAACCTTCTATCTTGAAAACGACGAGATTACCTACGCCTTCACCGTGGAAAACGGGCTCCCCGAACATCTGTGGTTCGGCGCGCGCATCCCGCGCGACGACCTGCGCTATACGCGCTGGATTTCCGGGACGAGTTGTGACGCACAGTTGCCGGGCAGGACCAGCGAGAACCACATCGCCGCCGAACTCCCGACCTACGGTCGCGGCGACTTCCGCGAGCCGATGCTCGGCGTGCGCGACGAGAACGGCAACGCCCTCCTCGCTCTGACCTACAAAGGCTACCGCGTGATCCCCGAGCCGCGCCTCGCAGGGCTCCCTTCCACCTTTGGCGGAGAGACGCTGGAGGTCACGTTCGAGGACGCGGAAAAAGGTCTGCGTGCCGTCCTGCTCTACACCCTGTTTGCCGATACGGCGGCGCTGACGCGCTCCGTGCGACTCGAAAATATCGGCGGACATACCCTGACGCTCGAGCGCGCGTTCAGTTTTGCGTTCGATCTTCCCGCCGGCACCTACGAGGCGCTGACGCTCGCCGGTTCCTGGGCGGCGGAATGCGCCCCCGAGCGCACCCCGCTCCGGCACGGCATCTTTACCGTAAATTCCAAGCGCGTCACCTCCTCCGCGACCCAGAACCCGTTCCTCGCCGTGATGACTGCCGGCGCCGATGAAGCGCACGGCGACGTCTATGGCGTCAACCTCGTCTATTCCTCTTCCTACCGTCTGCTCGCCGAGACGGCACAGCACGGTCGCGTGCGTGTCGCCGGGGGCATTAACGACTTCGGCTTCACGTGGGAGCTCCGCCCGGGTGACACCTTCCAGACCCCGGAGGCGGTCATCGCCTACTCCGGCGAGGGGCTCGGACACCTGTCCCGCATCTTTCACGACACCTACCGTGCACACCTGATCCCCGCGCGCTTCGCCACCATGCACCGCCCCGTCGTCATCAACAACTGGGAGGCGACCTATTTCCACTTCGACCGCGACAAACTGTTCGCCATCATCGACGCGGCGGCGGGCACCGGCATCGACACCTTCGTCCTCGACGACGGCTGGTTCGGTAAGCGGGACGACGATCACTCGGGGCTCGGCGACTGGTTCGTCAACACGAAAAAACTCGTCGGCGGGCTGGATCCCATCATCGAACACGCGCATGAAAAAGGCATGAAATTCGGGCTGTGGTTCGAGCCGGAGATGGTCAACCCGGATTCCGATCTCTACCGTGCCCACCCCGACTGGGCGATCCACGCCCCCGGCTATCCCGTCACCGAAGCGCGGAACCAGTTGGTGCTTGACCTCACACGCGACGAGGTACGCGAGTACATTGTGAAAAGCGTCAACGACATTCTCGATACCCACGCCATCGACTATGTGAAGTGGGACTGCAACCGCTATGTGACGGAAATGTACTCCTCGTCTCTCCCGGCAGAGCGGCAGGGCGAGTTCGCCCACCGTTACGCGCTCGGTCTCTACGACCTCTTCGAGCGCATCGTCGCGGCACACCCCGGGATCTTCTTCGAGGGCTGTTCCAGCGGCGGCGCGCGGTTTGACCCCGCGATCCTCGCCTATTTCCCGCAGATCTGGACGTCCGACGATACCGACGCCGCCATGCGGACGCGGATCCAATGGGGTACGTCCTTCTGCTATCCCCTCTCGGCGATGTCCTGCCATGCGTCCGTTTGCCCGAACCACACGACGCGCCGCGTCACCCCGTGGGCGACGCGCGCCCGCATCGCGCACCTCGGCGCGACCGGATATGAACTGGATACCAGCGTCATGAGTGCGGAAGATCTCGCCGCCGTACCGGGGCAGGTCGCCGACTATCACGCCATGGAAGATCTCGTCCTCTCGGGCGACTTCTATCGGCTCGCCGACCCGTACGGGGATCGTCAGTTCGCGGTGGCGCTCGTCGCAAAAGACGGCAGTCGCGCCCATGTCACGGTCATGCAGCTCCTGCGCGTTTTCAACTGCCCGCCGCTCCGCCTCACCGTCCCCGCTCTGACGCCGGACGCGCTGTACCGCGTCGAGAGCTCCATGGGTGAGACGCTGACCCTCTCGGGCAAAACGCTCTCCGAGGTCGGGCTCATCGCCCCCGTCCACCGCATGGCAGACTTCGAGACACTGACCTATACCGTCACCCGCCTGTAAGCGAAAAAGCGCAAAGAGGAGCCGGCTTTCCCGGCTCCTCTTTGTGTATGATGTGCCGCTTTCTCCACAAAAAGCACGCGATATGGCGAAAATCGCGATCAAATAGTGGCACAAAATCCCGTGTGGATGTTGTTTTTCTTTTTCCAATTGTGTATAATAATACCGTTATGCCCGTTATCACCGAAAGGAGCCGCCATGAAAAACACGCAGGATAAGCGCGTGGTCAAGACGCGCCGCGCGATCCGGGAAGCGCTCATCACGCTCCTCCGCGACCGCGAAATGGAAGATATCACGGTGGTTCTCCTCGCCGAGACGGCGCAGGTCAACCGAAAGACCTTCTACGCCCACTATGAAAAAGTCGAGGACGTGGGGTGGGATCTGATCAACGAATTTGTCGAGCAGATCGCCGCCTACATGGAGCAGGCACGGGCGAAGAAAAAACCGATTACCGCCGCGACCTTTGTGGAACTGTTCGCACAGGCATACCCCCTGCATCCCGACCTGTTCCGCGATATCTTCACGGCGCCGAACTACGCGTTTCTGTCCCAGAATATCCAGATCATCATGAAGCGTGAGATCATGCGCTACCTGCATATCCCCCGCCGCTCCCCGAAACACAGCCACGTCATCTCGTTCGTCATCGGCGGGCTGTTCGGTGCCTACCGCGACTGGTTCGCCTCCGGGCAGAAGATGCCGCTGACCGAGCTGACGGAACTGCTTTCCAACATGGTCTCCACCTATATGCCCACGGAGGTTTGACCCACACTATGTATCTGATCTTTTCACTGGTCACGGCGCTTGTCGGCGCGGTTCTGACCGCTCTCTTGGCGCCGCCGCACCCGGCGTTTGCTCCCCTCTTTTTCCTTCTGTACTTTGCCGCGATGCTCGCGCTCCTGTTCGTCTTCGGAATCCTCGCCGCGCCCTTCCTCTCCAAAAAGCGGATTCCCAAGAAGCCGAACCGTTTCGCACGGTTCATGCTCGTCGAGGCGTACACCATCGGGCTCGCATTCATGCGGATCCGCTGCCGCGTCACGGGGCGTGAGCTCCTGCCGCCGCGCGGTACGTCCTTTCTGCTTGTATGCAACCACCTCTCCAACTTCGACCATATGCTGATGATCGTCAAACTCCGGCGCTATCCGATCTCCTTCATCTCCAAGCCGGAGAACTTCCGGATCCCGATCATCGGCAGATACCTCTGGAACAGCGGATTTCTCGCCATTGACCGCTCGAGCGCGCGGAACGCCGTCACCACCGTCAACGAGACGGCGCGGCGCATCGCGGAGTGCGGAATGTGCTACGGTGTTTTCCCCGAGGGGACGCGCAGTCGCACGGGCAAACTTCTCCCCTTCCACAGCGGCGTGTTCCATTCCGCCGCGCGGGCAAAAGCCCCTGTTCTCGTCCTGCATATCCAAGGGACCGACCGCGTCTTTCACAATATGCCCTGGCGCCCGACCCGCGTGGAAATGGAGATCCTCGACTGCATCGACAGCGGTTTCGTCTCCACCCATACCGACGTGCAGATCAGCGAGCGTGCCTATGAGCGGATGGTCGCCTGCGTTCACCGCCACGGCGGCGAGGTCGCGGAGCGAAAGCCGGCGAAAACAGTCACAGCCGAATCCTCCCCTCCCGGCAGTATCAGCAGTGCCTCGCCCCTTTCCGCGCCGGAGGAATCCGGCACGACGCCCGCCGTCGGCGGGCAGACGGTCGGTGCCGAGCATCTGCCGCACGAGTCCGAAAAGAAGTCTTAACCCATACAAAAAGCGCACGGCAATCACCGTGCGCTTTTCTTTTCGGATCCGCGTGGATTGACAAACGCGGATTGCCGTCCTCCGTATCCTCGGGGACAGTCAGTCCTCGGGCAGGTCGCTCTCGTGGAGGACGACCCCGGCTTCGGTCAGTTTCTTTTGCAGGACGGACAGGGGGAGTGTGCGGAGGTCATCCGCTATGGCGGCGGCGGTGCCTGCCGCCTGCCCGGTCACGCTACAGCACGGAATCACGCGCATGGCGTCCCACATACCGTCCGTGACGGAGGTGCAACGCCCGGCGACCGCGAGATTCGCGCAGGCGGGGGAATACAGCGTGCCGAACGGCACTTCGTAGACAGGGCCGCGGCGGCGCCAGTCGGCAACTATACCGACGGAATCCGTCATCGGGGTATGTACCTCGCTCTCGTCCAGCGTATAGGCGCCGACGAGGCGGCGGGTCATGCGTACCTGCGGGATCGTCGCCAGTGTGACGGGCTCCCACGTCGGGTCGCTCTTCTGCTGTTCACGGACATCGCGGAGGACAGACGCGTGCGAGAGGCAAGTCATCTCCGAGAGTTCCTCTGCCGTGAGCCCCGAGAATGAGCGCGAAGAAAGATCGGCATACGGGTTTCGTTTGCGTTCCTCTTCCGTCTGGTCGACCATGCCCATTAATTTGAGGGCGTAGCCGCTCTTGCCGTAGCGATAGTACCACGCCGCGAGGTGGTTCCCGGGAGCATAGGTCGCCGTCGGCAGTCCGGCAAAGTGCGCGATATCACAGTCGCCGGAGGCATCTACGACCATACGGGGCGCAACGGCGAAACGACCGCCTTTTCCCTCGAACATCACGGCAGTGACACGGTCGCCCTCAAGACGGGCGGCGACGGCGGTCACACCGTAGAGGATCTGCACTCCGGCGTCGAGAAGCACCGCCTCCACACCGGTGGCAAACAGTTGCGGATTGTATTCCGCCTCGAAACGTTTGCCCTTTGCGCGGGTGGCGCGGTCGGGGGCGCGGTTCACGAGCCAGTCCGCCCCGTGGATGCCGTCATAGTGGTCGGCGATGGAGAGACGCAGGAGCTCCTCTGCGAGCCCGAACGAAACCTGCCTGCCGGTGCCGTCGCAGATCGGGAGGTAAATGGCGATCAGCCCGGCGGTACCGAGCCCGCCGAGCATATAAGCGCGTTCCGCGAGCAGGACACGGCGCCCGAGACGGGCGGCGGAGAGCGCCGCTGCGATTCCGGCGAAACCGCCGCCGACGACGAGAACGTCCGGGCGATAGCGCACCGGCGTCTCGAGAGATTCATGCAGAGTACGAACAGGTTCCATAGGAAAACCTCCGTATAAGATGGCTTCATTGTATCATGCCCTGTACCCAAACACAATAGAGAAAGCAAAAAAACAGGCAGTCCGCTCTGCACCGGGATACGCCCCGTGTCATACCCTGTTTACAGGGGGCTCACCCCCGAAGAAAACCAAAGGACGAAAAAATGAATATGCCGAAATCACTCGCCGAGACAGAGGTCGGCGAGACGGTTCGTGTCGTCTCCCTGCTGGCAGAGGGACGGATGCGGCGCAGACTCGCCGATCTCGGGCTGATCCCGGGGGCGGAAGTCACCTGCCTCGGGCGCAGTCCCCTCGGGGATCCCAGCGCGTATCTCATCCGGGGGGCTGTCATCGCCATCAGGCGCCGCGACGCGATGGAGGTATCGGTAACAACTGAGTGAGGTGTACCCCTATGGGACTGACACATTCTTCGACCGGCCACGGCGCGGTGGACGGCGGGCTCGCCATTGACAGAAAACAGCCGGGCGATCGCGTCATCGCCCTCGCGGGGAATCCCAATGTGGGAAAAAGCACCCTGTTCAATACCCTGACCGGTCTCCACCAGCACACCGGTAACTGGCCCGGCAAAACGGTCGCGAGCGCGACCGGCTACGTCCGGGCGGGCGAACGGGGATATCACCTGGTCGATATCCCCGGTACTTATTCGCTCTTCGCCTCCTCCGAAGAGGAAGAAGTCGCGAGGGATTTTCTCCTGTTCGGCGGCGCGGACGCCGCCGTCGTGGTCTGCGACGCCTGCACGCTGGAACGGAATCTGAATCTCGTGTTGCAGGTCACGGAGATTGCGCCGCACACCGTCCTGTGCCTGAACCTGGTGGAAGAAGCGGCGAAAAAACGCATCCGCATCTCGACGGAGCACCTCTCCGCGGCGCTCGGGATTCCCGTGATTGCCGTCAATGCACGGCGGAAGAAAAGCGTCCTCCCCCTGCTCGCACTTTTGGAAACGCCGCCCGCGTCACCACCCGTGCGGGTCGATTACGGGGAGGAAATCGAGGAGGCCGTTCACCGGGTGGAGCCGTATCTTTCGGCATCACTCGGTGCCTCCTGCCCCACCCGTTGGCTCGCCCTGCGCCTGCTTTCCCCCGACGCATCGCTCGCCGCCTCTACGGCGCGGCACCTCGCGTGTGACCCCATGGAGGTACCGGAGATTGCCCGCGCCGTTGAAGGGGCGCGGGATATGCTCGCGGCAAAGGGGCTTGCGGGAGACGCGCTCCGGGACAGAATCGTCGAGCGGATCATGCACCTCGCGCACGAGGTCGCCGCCGAAGCCGTCACCGTGCCGCCGCCCGGCACCTGTAACCGCGACCGCGCCATTGACAGGATCCTGACCGGGCGCATCACCGCCTATCCCGTGATGCTGCTTCTGCTAGCCGTCGTCTTTTGGCTGACGATCGTCGGGGCGAACTACCCCTCCGCCGCACTGTCGCGGCTCCTGTTCTCGCTGGAGCCGCCGCTCACAAACCTCTTCGCCCATTGGCATTTCCCGGCGTGGCTCACGGGGCTCCTCGTCGAGGGGGTGTTCCGCACCGTCGCCTGGGTAACGTCCGTCATGCTCCCGCCGATGGCGATCTTCTTCCCCCTCTTTACATTTCTCGAGGACGTCGGGTTCCTCCCGAGAATCGCATACAATCTTGACCGGCCTTTCTGCGCCTGTCACGCCTGCGGCAAGCAAGCGCTCACGATGTGCATGGGCTTCGGCTGTAATGCCGCCGGGGTGGTCGGATGCCGCATCATCGACTCTCCGAGAGAGCGCCTGCTCGCAATCCTCACGAATGCGTTCGTCCCCTGCAACGGTCGCTTCCCCACGCTCATCACGGTGCTGACCGTCTTTTTCGTCGGGTCGGCGGGCGGCATGTTTTCCTCGCTGACCTCCGCCCTGCTCCTGACCGCCGTCATTGTGCTCGCGGTGCTGATGACTCTGCTCGCCACGCGGCTCCTCTCCGTGACGTGCCTGCGCGGTACCCCCTCCGGTTTTACGCTGGAGTTGCCGCCATACCGCCCGCCGCAACTGAAGCAGATCCTCGTGCGTTCCGTCCTCGACAGGACGCTCTTTGTCCTCGGGCGGGCGGTCGCGGTCGCCGCCCCGGCGGGTGCCGTCATCTGGCTGCTCGCCAACGTTTCCCCGGGCGGCACATCTCTGCTCGCATGGGGTGCGGGTGCGCTCGACCCGCTCGGGCACCTGCTCGGCATGGACGGCGTCCTGCTCCTAGCCTTCCTCCTTGCTCTCCCGGCAAACGAGATTCTCCTGCCGATTGCCCTCATGGCATACACCGCCGGTACGTCCCTCATGGATTACGGCGCGGGAGGAGAGCTCCGGGCACTGCTCCTTTCAGCGGGGTGGAGCCGTGAAACGGCGCTCTGCCTCGTGTTCTTCTGCCTGTTCCACTGGCCCTGCTCCACGACGATCCTCACCATTCACAAAGAGACAAAAAGTGTGCGTTGGACGCTCCTCGCCTGCGCCCTCCCCACGCTTTTCGGAATGCTCTTCTGCCTTGTGACGCACGGACTCTTCGCCCTCTTCGGCGCGTGAGATCCGCACGGGGGACGGCATAGCCCACAGTCGGCGACCCCCTCTCCTCAAAAATGCAAAAAAGCGGTTCCGACGGAACCGCTTTTTGTCTGCCGCGGGGCAGTCGAGTATCCTATGACCCTTATACAGCAGTGTTTTATTTTACGAAGCGTTTTATTTTACGAAGCGTTGTATTTTACAGAAGCGTTTCATCATAGTGTGCGCGAATCCCGCCGATGAACTTCGGTCGCGTACGCGCGGCGATGAGGATGGCGGAACCGATGTGATTCATCGACAGCCGTACCGGCACAGCGACGCGGCGCAGATGCATACCGATGAGCGTCCCGCCGATATCCAGCCCGGCATTTGCCCGGATCTCCTCCACGACGACCGGGTGTGCAAACGAGGCGTAAGCGGCGGTGGCGAAAGAGCCGCCCGCCTTCGGCTGTGGGACGACATTGACGATCTCCGCCCCGGGCACCGCCTCGCGTTCTGTGACGATGGCGCGGTTCAGATGCTCACAGCACTGTGCCGCGAGCCATATCCCCCGCTCGTCGAGAACCGACCGAATCCCCGCGAGCAATTCCCCCGCGAGCTCGGGTCTGGAATCCGTCCCGATGGTACTCCCCGCGACCTCGCTGGTCGAACAGCCGACGACCAGAATGTCCCCGCGGACAAGCCCCGCTTTTTCACATAGTTCCAAGGCGGCGCGCGCCGCCGTTTCCCGAATGTTTTCCATTTTGATTCCTCTCTTTCTGTTACTTCGCCGACGGGGCGAAGCCAAACGAATGGGGCACGGCGCCGTTCAGGCGCGACCTTCGTCCTGGTCGCGGTAAAGACTTGCCAGTCCCTTTTCGCTTGTCTCCCGATAACCGCGGCCGAGGTCGCGCCCCGTCTCGTACATGGTACGGACAATGGTATCGAACGACACCTTACGCGTATTGGTCAGAAACCCGGCGAGCGAGATTGCATTGATGGCGCGGAGCGCCGCGACGGCGTTCCGCTCGATGCAGGGGATCTGCACCAGCCCCCGCACGGGGTCACAGGTCAGTCCCAGGTGATGCTCCATCGAGAGCTCCGCCGCATATTCCAGCTCGGCGATCGGGCGATCGAACAGTTCCGCGAGTGCCGCGGCGGTCATGGAAGTGGCAGAACCGATCTCCGCCTGACAGCCGCATTCCGCGCCGCTGATACTGGCATTGGTCTTGATCAGGTTGCCGACGAGCCCGCCGGCGGCAAGTGCCCGGACGATTCTGTCGTCCGAAAAGTCATGCGTGACCTGCATATATTTGAGTGCTGCGGGCATGACCCCGGCGGCGCCGCAGGTGGGTGCCGTCACGACCGTCCCGCCCGAGGCGTTCTGTTCCGCCGTGGCATATGCGTACGCACAGACAAGTCTGTCCTCGGCGACGTCCGCCGGCTCGGACGCATCGCGATGCTCATATAGGTCGTGCGCCTTCCTCGCGACACCGAGCCCCCCGGGGAGGATCCCCGTCGTGCTCAGCCCCTCGTCGATACACGCACACATGGTCTTCCAGACGGTGAGAAGATACTCCCGGATTTCCTCACCCTCCGTCACGAATACATAATCCGACAGGCGCCAGCCCCTCTCCCGGCAGAGGTCGGCGATCTCCCGGAACGTCGAGAGCGTGTAGATCTCCGGCTCCTCCTCGTTCGCCTCTCCGCGGAAGGCGATGGCGCCGCCGCCGAGACTGTACGCGCGGCGGGTCTCGGTGTGATCCCGGTATTCCGCCGTGAGATCCATGGTATTGGGGTGTTCGATTTCCGTGTTTTCACTCGCGAAAATGACCTCGGTATCTGCAGGCATCACCCGTCTGATGACCGTGTCCGTCCCGTGCCCGCGCCCGGTCGCGGCAAGCGAGCCGTAGAGCGTCACACGATAGTGCGCGGCATCCGGGAACAGGGTGAGAAACCGTCGGGCGATCCGCTCCGGCCCCATGGTGTGGGAGCTGGAAGGTCCCGCCCCGATACGGTACAGAGCTTTGAGTGACTTCATGTTTGTACCTCCTCCGCTCCCACCGGGAGCCGAAAGCATTTTCCGAAGATGCACCGCTCGATGTCATGTCCGATAAGTGCCCATTGGCATTCTGCGCCGACAAAAAGGTAACGGCATTCTGCCTGGGGCACCGCGCGCGTCAGCGGAGCAGACGCGCCTCCATATAGTATCTCTTGTCACGCGCCTGCCCCATCGAGAACGTTTTGCGCGGCAGACTCCCGCTTGCCGCAACAGCCGGGAACAGTTCCTCCTTGCGGATGCCCGAAAACAGGAATCCGAGCGCGTCCGGCGCCGCGGCAAGGCGGCGGAGCGATTCTTCCCCGTGGATATAATCGACTTTCACTTCGGGGTGCCGCTCCAAAAAGGCATCGACCACACCGACGGCGAGGGGATGACACGCACGGGGATAGACGATTGTGTCCTCTCTGCCCCCGGCGACGAGCGTCACTTGCCCGCCGGGGAACCTCCCTGTCTTGCCCGTATCCGAAACGAACGCGGCGAATGCCTGTGTCAGCGCGGCAGGATCACACCCAGTCGCGATCCTGTAAATCGGTTCAAAGTCGAGGGCAACGGCGTGCAGATTCACGACTTCCGCGAGCGCATACCGCAGGGGCGATGTCTCCGCCTCGTCGGGATGTGCCGCCTTGTACTGTTCGTAAATGGTTTTTGCTGTTGCGAGCGAGTGATTCCCGTCGCCGACGGCGAGGATGAGCGGATGTTCTCCGTGCGCGAGCGCGGCAAGGCAGGCGGCAATGCGCGCCGCCTCCGACGCCTCCACGCGCCAGCCGGTGAGATGCCCGCCCCCCGCCATGAGAGGCGTGTCGTAAAGGGGTGTGAGCCCCTGCCCGCCCGCATACGGAGACAGGATTGTGTCGTCCGGGTCGTCGGCAAGCAGCATGACATGCGGCAGTTCATAAATGGCGTCACGGCGGATCTTCACGCGCGGAGGAATACGGGAGACGACGGTCGCCTCGGTCGCGCGGATCGGGCTGACAGCCCCCGCCGCAAAATCATAATCCTCGAGGTCGATCATGCCGACAAGACCCGGGCGGACTCTGCCGTCCGACTGGGTACGTTCCACGTAGACATAGCCGGTCGGCAGCTCGGAAAGAATCGTGTCACGGTAGGCACGCATCGTCCGCGCGGTGCCGTCAATTCTGGCGTCCTCCCCGTCCCCGAGCCACGCCTCCGGCAGGATCATCTTCAAGGTGGAGGGGGCGTCGCCGACGAAATCGCGGCATGCCTCCCAATAAGCGGGCTCGGACGTAAACTGGTCGCAGGCGATGACCGCCCACCGCTCGGCGTCCGTGCGGGAAAAGTCGGGTAAACTGATATTGGCGGGTAAAAAGTGCATGGTAAATCCTCCCCGGTTCGGGAACCGTATGACGTGAAACGCCCGGGCTGGTCAAAGCCCGGGAACGTTTATCACCGAAAAAGTCAGTCTGTGAGGAACGTTTTCATCGTGGCGATCATTTGTTCGATGCCAAGTCGGTCGTTCGCCGCGATGCGTTCTTCCAGCTCCGCGAGGCAGGACGTCAAACGTTCCGCCAACCCCGGCTCTGCGTGAGACACGGCGATACTGTCCGCAAGTTCTCCCAAATGTCTGGCCGAAATGGCATCCGACACCTGCGTTTTCAGCGTGTACAGCCGATCGGCGACCCGACGCATCGGTGAATCGGCAGGGGCGGTATGCGACGTCGGGCGGGTAGCGAAGTGGCAAATCATCGCTATGAGATAGAAGCCCAATACAAACACCAGCGTGATGAGCGGCAGGGCGAAAGGCACGCGCACACGGCATGCGGAAAGAATCATATAGAGGAAGGAAAGGATCAGCGTCACACCCCAGTAGACCAATGCGGAGAATGCGAGCGGCAGACCCGTATGCACTCTGCGATCCGAGGCATCGCCCCCGCCGACGGACAGCGACAGAGAGCGCAGGACAAACGCCAGCATCAGCGCACCGTAAGAAAACCAAAAAGCAAGCCGATAGGACTCCTGCAGTTTCCACGGCCGCATCGCCGCGAAAATGAGCAGATTCAGAAGCGCCGCGAGAATCAGCGTGATGAGCAGCGAGGGGAGTCTGCGTTTGGCAGTTTGACGCATCGTTCAGTTTCTCCTTCTCTTAGGAACTATCTGTATTCTATCATATTTCTCCGTCGAATGCAAGCCCCCGACGCGCCCTGTGTCGCCTTATCCTTACAAAGCGAAAAAACGACGGAGAGGAGCCGAAAGTACGACTTCTCTCCGTTTGGTTTTATACCGCGGCAACCGCAACTTTATCACGGATCTCGCGCCGCAGTGCCCCGAGGATTCTCCCGACATTCTCCTCGCTGTATTCCACCTCCGCGGAATAGCGCCGTGCCAAATCGACGAGCTCCGCTTCGGGGAGCGGCGCGTCTTCGCTCTCGGCGGTATCCCATATATCCATGAGGAACCGGCACCCGAGAATGGAGAAGCCGACACGGGCGCGGTAATCCTCCTCGTCCACGGCGTGCGACAGATAGCGATACAGGAAATAGACCAGCACCTGCTCGGCGGGGATCTCGAAGCTTGATTCCGCCGCGCGGTAGGTACCGATCTTGCCGTGGCAGGACGCATGCATCAGGCGGCACAGCGTCTCGAAGCTCTCCGGCTCGGCAGTCTCCAGATCCTCAAAAAAGCCGATCCAGTTTTCCGTCGTGAGGTCAAGCCCGTCAATCCCCGCGGCGCGTGCAAGCCGCTCCGTCCGCTCATATACCGGGTAGGTTCTGTCCTGCGCGATGGTGAGGAGTGCCGCGCGGCGCCCGAAGAAGCGCTGTTCTTCCTCGGTTTGCCCTTCGTCCTCGCCGTCATCGCCGGCGACGACCAACCGGAGGGGCTCCTCGTGCGTCAGGAGCAGCCGCGCCGCCTCCTCACACGCCATGCCCAGCCCAAATTCGATCCGGTCGCTGAAGTCGGCGCGGAAGCGCGGGTGATCCGCACAGATCTGACAGAGACCGCCCTCCCCGATATCGGTGATGATGTCGCAGAGATTCTGACGATTTAAGAACGGGCAACGGCGATCCGCCCCCATGCGGAAAGCAGCACCCTCTTTGCCGTATCGCACTTCTTTGGCAAACCGTTTCCCCATCTCGCCCCCGATGGAACGGTAGAAATCGGCAGTATCTTCATCAATTTCCACGTCCCAACCGATGCAGCAATTATGCCGGCAGGCTCCCCCGATACAGTGGAAATCTTTATAAAAATCCGGTGTTATTTCTTTCATGGTAAACTCCTTTTAGGTCGATTGTCGCCTATTGTAACAAAAGATTGCAAGGATGGCAACACTATTGCACAATTCACATTGAAAATCTTCATAACGCATGATAGAATAAATACAAATCCGGGGAAATTCCCCACTTTACATAACGGAGGACCATTATGGACTATCGTTTACACGTCCGGAAACACCCGAATTTCCCACATGATGTCCTGCGTGACGCGTATCGTATGCCCACAGCGGCATTCACGCCGTACACGCGCGTCAACACGCACAGCGAACTCGGCGGCTCGACCGCTCTGCTTTACGAGACACTCGCCGAGCATTACGAACCGGGACTCACCATTCCGGGAGAAAAGAGCAATCTTTTTTATGTCCTCGCAGGGATCCGCTCCCTCTTGACCCCGGGGCTTGAGCCCGCGATGAAAGTCGGGCCCATCTGGGGCAACGCCATGGTTGCCTGCGTGTTCGCGCTTGCCAAGGCGACACCGCATATCTGGAGCGCTCTGACCGAACCCGAGAAATACGGCATCGACTGCCTGATGCGCGCGTCGGTCGTCACCTGCTCCTGGGCGACCTCGGATCAGAACGATTACCAAACAGGTCCCTGCCTCGCCGGAAATTACAGCAAGCATTGGAACCCGAACCATGTCTCCCCCCATGTGATCCCGATCCTCATGGCGGTATCTTATTTCGGCTCGGCAGAGAAAGTCAACCGCATTCTGACGGAGTTTTCCTATGACGACGCCATGCAGAAACTGCAGGATCACCGTTTCACTAACATCCTGCGTACCTGGTCGCCTGCCGGAAAAATGCTCTTTGAAGAAGGCGGCACCTGCTACCTGCAGAACCGCAAGACCCCGACCCCGGCGGGCGAAGGAAAAGGCGTCAAATTTCCTTATCTATATAAGGGAATGCCGCTTGCCGAAACGGATGCCATCTTCCGCGAGCTGCTTCTGCACAACGAGCGCGGCGGCATCGTCACGAACGCGGAAGGGGATCCCGACGGGCAGTACGCCCATTTTCCCGAGGGTGTCTCCTCGCCCGTGGCGGGGATGGAAGGGATGATGACCGAGTTCAAGTCCCATGACGCGCTCGGCATCCGCTCCGACTCCGTTTATTGCGCGACGAATTTCTGTATTCTCGTCCCCGCCGCTGTCACCGCCGTCGCCCTCGGGCTGTGGGATCCCGACAAAAAGGAGAACGAAGAGGCATCGCACCTCACGACCGTCGGCGTCGTGGACTTTCTCTTCAAGTTGCAGAACGGTTATGTTTCGTTCTCCAAAGGAGCCGAGCACCACTATACGGAAGCAAGCACACACGGCGGCTACCGTTTTGCCAAAGCGCTGTGGTTTGATGCCCTACAGGACGAGGACGCAAAATAAGCGCGATGCCATCGCTCGCGCCGCCGCCTCATCTTAATATACCGTCACTGATTCGGGGCGGAGCCGATTTTCCAGGCTCCGCCCTGTTTTATCGCAGTTTTCGGAGTTCGTCTTTTTGCTTTTCTGTCAGACGGTAACTTTCGCACGCTTTGCGGATGGCACGGCGGTGCGCCCCCGGGGCGAGACGCCGCTCCGCTATGTACGGCAACACCGTTTCATACTGTTTGGCGAGCGCCGTCGCGAAATACCACGCGACCATGGTCTCGAGGTAATATTCCTCCGTCGGGATCGCGGCGACCCATGTAAGGTATTCTTCCCGGAACGCTCCGTCAAGGTAGTACCGCATCAGATTCAGGATCCCGAAGCGGCAGGTATAGACGTGCGGTGACGCCATCCAACGGCGGATATGCGGCAGGAGCGCTGCTTCCCGATGGTGAAAGGCAACGGGCGAAAGCATATCGCAGGTTGCCCAGTTGTCGATATAGGGCAGGAACGCGTCAAGGAGCCCGATGACACGTTCAAAATCACGCTCCCCGGCAATCAGGCACCCATGCAGATTGTCCTCGTCGTAATAGGTATGCGGTAAGGACGCATAAAAATCCGCTTTCCCGTCATCCGAGGACAGACGTTTCGCGAGTGCGCGGAGCGCCGGCATTCGTACACCGAGCACCCGCTCCCGTTCCATGTTCGGTATTAACGCCGATTGAAAAGCGGCGTAGGCGGGATCTGCGATGGTACGGAGCGCCTCGGTATAGTCCGCCGGGGTCACGGTCTATCACCTCTGCCGCCCGGGCAATCGGATGCCCCGTTCCCGGACGCATTTTTCTCGTGCGTTTCCCGCGCATGGCTCTCCGTATCGATTCCACGCGCCGCATCACCCTCCGTCACCGGCGTAAAGCGCCGATACGTTACTCCGTCCCGTGTGACCGTTTCGTTCCACATGGTGGCAGGGCGTACCCATAGCCCGCCCTCACCGTACAGCGCGCGGTACACCACCATCTCCTCGAGCGTTTCGGAATGACGTGCCACCCCGATGACCTCATAGAGACCCCCCTTGAAGTGCCTGTATTTCCCCGGTAATATTTGCATCGTATCCTCCCGCAGCCGACATTCGTCGGTCTTTTTGTTTCTCCCTCCTATTCTAGCACGGTTTTTGCGGCTTGCCAAGGGCAGTCCGCGGGCGCCGCGCATATCCTGCCATGAGAGGAGTCACTTATGACCGTTTCGCTTTGCATGATTGTCCGCGACGAAGAGGCTGTACTCGGGCGATGCCTCGACAGTATCGCCGGGCTGTTTGATGAGATCATCGTGACCGACACCGGCAGTCGGGACGCGACCAAAAGAATTGCCGCAGATCACGGAGCCCGTGTTTTCGATTTTGCATGGTGCGACGATTTTGCCGCCGCGAGGAACGACTCTTTTTCCCATGCAACATCGGATTTTCTCTTTTGGCTGGATGCCGATGATGTGCTGACGGAGGAAAACCGAGAAAAGTTCCTCTTGCTGAAAGAACGCCTGACGCCCGCGACCGATGTCGTGATGATGCCGTATGAAACGGCGTTTGATGAGGACGGCAAAGCGACTTTTACCTTTCTGCGTGAACGTCTGATCCGCCGCACGCTCCCCCACCGCTGGGAAGGATATGTTCATGAGGTACTCACCTATGCCGGAAGTGAGGAAATCGCGGATGTCGCCGTCACCCACAAGAGTGTCAAAACCGCCTATTCCGACCGCAATCTGCATATCTACGAAACACATATAAAGCGCGGAGAACCTCTCTCGCCGCGCGATCTTTTTTACTGGGGGCGCGAGCTCTTTTATCACAGGCACGACCGCGAAGCATCCAATGTCCTGACTGCCTTTCTGCATCACCCTGCCGCCTGGACGGAAAACAAAATTGATGCCTGCCGCCTGCTCGCCGCCATAGCGTTGCGCGCCGACGATCGAGAAGGAGCTATGGCGGCCTACACACGCACATTTTTATACGGTTCCCCGCGCGCGGAAGTGTGTACCGAAATCGGCGAATTGCTCTCGGGCGCCGAAGAATGGCGGGGAGCCATCTTCTGGTTTCGCGTCGCGCTAGAGGCAGGAGGCAAAGGAGCCTCTCGCGGATTCCGCGATGAGACACTCAGCGGCTTTGCTCCTCTACTCGGTCTGTGCGTTTGCTATGACCGACTCGGGGAGCGGGAAAAAGCAATCTATTATAACGAGGAGGCAGCCAAATTGCGTCCGCATGCGCCCGCTGTGCTCTATAAC
>ERZ1034755.170-NODE-170-length-22476-cov-5.547790_pt1 | contig 22476 bp, 12 predicted proteins | sample MGYA00520596_ERZ1034755 | MGnify/ENA primary metagenome ERZ1034755 (study PRJEB33766, sample SAMN09781701) | gut metagenome | biome: gut microbiome | host: Homo sapiens | place: Madagascar | study: EMG produced TPA metagenomics assembly of the PRJNA485056 data set... | reverse complement strand
ATATTATAATATAGCACTTTCCTCCACACTTGTAAATAATTTTTTCTTACATTTATCGCTCATTTTACTGTTTTTTTTGTGAAAAATCTGCGGGTATTTCAGAAACGCCACGGATTTCCCTGCCCGACACGAAAAACGCCCCCTGCCGGAAACCCGGCGGGGGCGAAAAACAATATACCGTTTTTTGGATCAGAATCAGTCGTTCGTAGTGGTCGTGGTGGTCGTCGTGCCGTAATCCCAGACAATCGTCGCCTGGCAATCCTCGTACCAACCGTTGTTGATACCATGGTACCAGGTAGTGCTGAGCGTCTTCGGTGCCTTGACGCGGATAGTCTGAGCGGAAGTCCAGCCCTTGAACACGCCTCTGTAAAGGTTGACGACAGCCGCCGGAATTTCAATGACGGACAGCGACGTGCAACCCTCAAATGCGCCGAGACCGATATACGTCATCGTATCGGGCAAAGTCACGGAAGTGAGCGCTGTGCAGCCGACAAACGTCGAACTCTCGATCTTCGTGCAGCCGTCCTCGTACACGACCGTCTTCAGCGCCAAGCAATTCTTGAACATCGAACTGCCGCATTTGGTGACCGTACCGGGGATCGTTATCGAGATCAGACCGGACCCAGAGAAGGCCGTGCCGTCGATCGTCGTCACATTAGCAGGGATCGTCAGCGAGGTCAGCGCCGTGCAGTTCAGGAACATCGAAGCACTGATAGCGGTGACGGACTTGCCGAGCGTAACGCTGCCGAGGGTTGCACAACCCTCAAACAGGTTGGCGCCGAGCGTCAGCTTTTCCACGTTCTCCGGCAGGGTGATGGAGGTCAGTCCGGTTTCCTTGAAGGCGCTGGCACCGATGCTGTTCAGCTCGGAGCCTGCGGCGAAGGTCACGGAGGTCAGCGACGCACAACCCGCGAAGGCACTGGTGCCGATCGAGGTCACGGAAGCCGGAATCTCAATGGAGGTCAGCGCCGTACCGACAAAGGCATTCGAGCCGATGCTGGTGATCTTCGCCCCGGCGGCAAAGGTCACGCCGGAAAGCGAGGTGCAATTCTTGAATGCGGCGCCGCCGATACTGGCTTCCATATCCTTCGGGAAACTGATTGCCGTCAGCGCGGTGCAATCCTCGAAGGAGTTGGCACCGACATAGGTAACGCTCGCGGGGAATGTGACACTCGTCAGTGCGGTGCACCCCTTGAACGACGAGCCGTTGATGTACTTGAAGCCGTTTTCAATGATGACCGTCTTCAGGGCGGTGCAATCCTGGAAGGTATAGCCGTCCTTGGTCAGATTGGACTTCGTGTAGGTGTGCATTCTCTCCAGCGTACCGGGGATCGTGATACTCGTCAGACCGCTACCGGCGAACAGATAATTGCCGAGTACCTTCACGGTAGACGGAATCGTGAAACTCTGCAGTGCCGTGCAGTTCTGGAAAGCGTAGCCGTTCAGTTCGGTGATCTCCCCGAGGAAGGTCACGGACGTCAACGACGCACAATCCGCAAAGGTGTACGAATTGGAGTATTCCTTGTAGAGATTGGTCACACCGGCTGGGAGCGTGATGCTCGTCAGACCAGAGTTTGCAAACGTGTACCGACCGAGCGTCGTCAGCTGCGACCCATCCTCAAAGGTCACGGTCGCAAGAGACGAGCAGTTTTCGAAGGCGGAGTTGCCGAGTTCGGTCACAGCCGCAGGGATGGTAACGGATTTCAGTTTGGAACCGTCAAACGCACTCGCACCGATCTTCGTCAGCGTCGAAGGAAGCGACACGGACTCCAGGCGGGAGCCGATGAAGGCATAGTCCGGAATTTCTGTCACGCCCTCGGGAATCACAAGCGACGTCACCGTCGTCATCATACCGTTCCATGCGTAGCCGCCGAAAACAGCGTTCTCCGGCAGGGTCACGGTGCCGGTCACCTTGGCAGGCGTGGCAATGACGGTCGACGGATCTCCCTCAGCAGCGCCGAGCTTCAGCAGGATCGTCTCATTCTCGGTGATGGCATAAGCGGCAAAGGCGGTATTCCCTTCCGCCACAGCGAAGCTCGTGAGATCAGCGCAGTAACCGAAAGCGTTATCGCCGATCGAGGTACAGGACTTCGGGATCGTGACGGACGTCAGACCGGCACCCATAAAGGCGTTGATGGAGATCGTCGTCAGGGTCTCAGGCAGCGCGATCGAAGTCAATGCCGAGCATTCTCTGAAGGCGCTGTTGCCGATGGAGATCAACTTGGCAGTCGTCAAAGTCGCAAGATTCTCACAGCCATAGAAGGCGGACGCCGGGAGAGCGGTGACCGCATCCGGCAGTGCGACAGTCGTCAGCGCCGTGCAGCCCTGGAAGATGTAATCGCCGAGCGTCAGCGCTTTCGTTCTCGTCTCAAAGGTCAGATCCGCCAGTTTCTCACAGCCGTTGAAGCAATACTTATCCAGCTTCGTGGCTCTGGCGGGAACCTCAAATGCGGTCAGCCCGGTATTCCGGAACGCATAGGTACCGATCGTCAGGGCGGTGGTACTGGAAGCGAACGTGGCAGAAGCGAGCTGCGTGCATCCGTCGAAGCAGTAGTTACCGATCTGGGTAACCGTCGCCGGGAAATTCACGGTCGTCAGCGATGTGCAGTTCTGGAAGACATAACCGCCGAGGAGTTTTATGCTGCCCGTGAAGGTCACGGTCTTCAGATTGACGCAATCCAGGAACTGTTTTGCAGAAGAAGCTGCCGAGCCCGAGGTCTTGGAGGTGCCGAGGACGGTCACGCCCTTCGGGATCGTGATGGATTCCAGACCGGATTTTTCAAAGCAGGAAGCAAGGATCGTATCCAGTTTGGATTCGCTTCCGAAAGTCACCGATTTCAGCGCGGCGCATCCGAGGAAGGCTTTCGAGCCAAGCGAGGTCACGCTGTCCGGAATCGCGATGGAAGTCAGCGATTCGCACCCTTCAAAGACACTGGTGTCGATTTTAGCCAGATTTTTGATGCCGCTCGCCATCGTGAAGGTCGTCATGGCCTTGCACCCTGCGAAAGCAGACGTACCGACTGTCGTGATCGACGCAGGAAGCGTGAACGACGTCAGGGATTCACAGTTTTTGAACGCACTGCTACCAAGGGTCGTCAGCGCCGCGTCAGCGGAGATCGTCACCGTCTCAAGCAGCGTGCAGCCGGAGAATGCACTGCTGTTAATCTTTGTAAGGCTTGCCGGGAGCGAGATCTGCTTCAGGGCCGCGCAGCTGTTGAATGCGGAGTCGCCGATCGTCGTCAGAGCCGAAGCGTCCTCAAACGTAACTGTCTCAAGCGAAGTACAACCCCTGAATGCGGAGTTACCGATCGTTGTCACGCCTGCCGGAATGGTAATGCTCTTCAGCGACGTGCAGTCTGCGAACGCACTCGCACCGGCAGATGCCGTAGTACCGATACCGGTCAAACCGCCGGGTAACTCGACGGTCGTCAGACTCGAGCAATCGTAGAAAGTCTGTTTCGGAATCGCTGTGATCTTTGTATCCGCGAGCGAAACACTGACGAGGTTCGCACAGCCGTTGAACACACTGTCGCCGAGCGTCGTGACGCTTGCCGGCAAGGTGACCGACCTGAGTCCGGCATCGTTGAATGCCTCTTTCCCGATCGTTTCCAATACATCGGGGAATACGACATCCGTGAGTTTATAGCAGTTGTAGAACGTCGATTCGGGGAGCGCCTTCAGATTGCCGGGCAACGTCACACTGGTCAGCTCATAGCAATTCTTAAACAGGCTCGTGCCGAGCGTGATCTGCGTTGCACTGTCTTTGGTATGTTCAAACACCACAGTCTCCAGCAGTGCGCAACCCTGGAAAGCATTGTTGCCGATGGACTTCACCGTTGCGGGAATGATCAGTTTGGTCAAAGCGATCTGATTCTCGAAGACATTCGCACCAATCTCGGTGATATTGCTTCCGACACGGAACTCACCGACCAGGAGCCCGACGATGTAGCGATAGGCGGTCTGATCCTTGTTGTACAGGATCGGGTCACCCTCCACCGAGGAGAAGTTCTGGTTCTCGGGATCGACCGTGAAGCTCTTGATGGAAGAGCATCCCGCGAGCACGCCGTCGATCGAGCCGACCGACTTCGAGATCGTCACGGAGGTCAGTTCCGTGCATCCCGCAAAGAGGTTCTTACCAAGCGTCAGCGAGCCGGTTTCAAGCGTCGGGAACGTAAAGGATGTCAAAGCCGTCGAGGTGAAGGCACCGGCACCGATGTTCGCGGTGCGGGAGTACGCAGCACCATCCTTGTCATACGTAGTAAACGTAACGGTCTTCAACGATTTGCAGTCGACGAATGCGCTGTCGCCGATGGACGTCACCGTCGAAGGAATGGTGATCGAGGTCAGCACCTTGCAGTTCTTGAACATGGAGGCGCTGATCCGGGTCGTCCCCTCGGGGAGCGTGATGCTCGGGAGAGCGTAGCAGGAATCAAACACGTTGTCACCGAACGTCGGCTTAGCGCCTTCCAGGAACGTAACGGAGGTCAGCTTATCGTTCCAAAAGAAACACAGCTTACCGAGCGAGCCCACGCCTGCCGGGATGGTAACCGAGGTCAAGCCGGTCCTGTAAAGGGCGTTGGCACCGATCGAATACGGCGTCTCCGGGTTGCCGGCAGGCAGAGCAATGCTCGACAGTGCCTTGCAGTAGCCGAACGCATAGTCGCCGATCGCGGCGACACCGCTTGCATCCGCCAGTTTGGTATTGTCAGCGAAGGTCACGGAGGTCAGGTCCTCCGCCAGATAGAAGGCGTTCTTTCCGATGCGCTGAAGCGTAGAGGGGAACGACACCGACTGGATGACGTGACAGATATCGTAGTGATCCTGGTAGTCTGCCGATTTACCGGCGAAAGCATAGTTCCCGAGTACTGTCATTCTCTCCGGGAAAACAATCGACGTCAGCTTGTTGCAGCCGTAGAAAGGAGACTGCTGACAGCTCTTCGCGTCCTCAATGACCAGCGGAACGACCGTTTCACCCTCTGCGGGCGCCGCAAATTTCAGGGTCGTCAGGCTGGAGCAGGAACGGAAGGCGCCGTTCTCGATACTCGTCACCGTGCTGGGGATTGTGATCTCCTCCAGCGTGGAGCAGCTCTTGAACATTTCTTTTGCAATGACTTTCAGTCCCTTCGGGAGCGTGACCTTGGTCAGCGCACTGCCATAGAAGGCATTGCTACCGATCGTAAAGGTCGCACCGTCGGAAATGTCGCCGAATACAAGCGACGTCACTGTCGAAGTCAGGGCAACACCCCAGTCATTGACTTTCGTCACGGTACCGGGAACGGTCACCTCGGCGGCTCCCGCCTTCTTCTGCGGGCAGTACAGCAATGTCACCGGCACATACGAAGTGGTTTCATTGCCGTCCTTATCCGTCACCGTGACTTCCGCTTTCTGATACAGGATGTTGTCGATGACACCATAGTAATGCCCGGTCTCCGGCATGGTGATGGTCTCCAGTTTCGGGCATACGCGGAAGATGTTGCAGGAGCCGACATCGCTTCCGTCAAAGACCGTACGGACCGTCGCCAGTTGGATCTCCTCCAGCGTAGAGGGCAGCGAAACGCTCGTCAGCGAAGAGCAGTACAGGAACGCCGCCTGACCGATCTTGGTCAACCCTTCGGGGAGCGCGATCGTCACGAGCTCACCGCAGCTTGCAAACGCGCGGGTACCGATGGATTTCAGTCTGGTGGGCAATGAGATCGCCGTCAGAGCAGTACAACTCTGGAAAGTATAATCCCCGATTGTCAGTTCTGCCGTGCCGCCGTCCGCAAAGGTGACGGTCGCGAGTTTGGTGCAGCCGTCAAAGGCGCTGTCACCGATGGATTTCACATTCTTGCCGATTGTGATACCGGTCAACTCGGTTCTGCCCTGGAAGGCACCGGCGCCGATCTCCACGACCGTCTCCGGCAGTGCATAGTCGCCGACACGCTCAATCGGGTAGAACGCCACCTTGGTGACGCCCTTATCAAACAGGACGCCGTCGACAGAGGTGTAGTGGGGGTTGGTGTCGGAAACGTAGATATTCTGCAGTTTCTTACCGAGTACGCCGGGAATGTCAAAGTACGGGACATGATCGCCGAGGGTCACTTCGGTCACATAAGAATTCTTGTTGTCCTTCGTCACAAACGCGCCGACCGCAAAATCCACCGCGGGGTCTTCCCCTTCACCGGCAGAGGTGCCCAAGGCATTGATCGTCACTTTCGTCAGAGAAGAAGTGCCGCCGAACGCATTGACTTCGAGTTTGACGAGACGCGCGGGAAGCGTGATCTTCGTCAGGCTGCTGCAATTATAGAACGCCGCCTCGCAGATGGTGAGAGGCTGTCCTTCTTCTTCCATCACAACATCCGTAATGCCGGAGTTGCCTTTGAAAGCGTTCTTGGCAATGGTCGTGACATAACCGGGAATGATGACCTTTCTCAGGTCTTTGCAACCGGAGAAGGATTCCTCCCCGATGGTCTCGATACCGGACGGGATCGTGAACTCACCTGCCATGCCCTGCGGGCAGAAGATGAGCGTCGTGCCGTCGGCGGTGCAGAGAACCTTTCTGCCCTCCTCACCCTTCGCAGAGTACAGACCGCCCTCACCGACGATATCGATGGAGGTCAGTGCGTAACAACTTGCAATGGTGTTGGCGGTAAACTCCGTAATACGGGACGGGAGCGTAATCTCCGTCAGCGAAGAACAGTAGTTGAACGCCTTATCCTCCAGCCGGAGCGGAACCTCGTCAGTCCCCTCCGGAGCGGCGAGGAACACGATCTTCTTCAGGTTGCTGCCGGAGAACGCATTGCTGCCGATGTAGGTGACCGTGTGCGGAATCTGCACTTCGGTTGTCTTGTTGTAACTGAACACGCCGATCGGGATTGACGTTGTCCCCGTTGCGATCTTCACAACACCCGTCTTGGCATACGGGCAGTAACGGATCTGGGTATCGCCGTATTCGGTGCAGTACAGCACCCCGTCCACCGAGAAATACTTCGGCTCGACCGCCCCCGGTACTTCATAGATGTTGACTGCCGCGAGTTTATAGCATCCCTGGAAGCAGGAAGCCGTTTTACCGTCCAGACCGGTGTTGATGCTCTCGATGGTGTTCGGGATATTGATGACCTGCAGGTTGCTACAGGAGAGGAACGCGGAAGCCTCGATCGTGGTAACAGGCTTACCGTTATAGGTGGTGGGAATGGTGATCTCCGTCAGGTTGCCGATGCCATAGGGTCCCTTGGAGACAGAGTATGCCTTCCCGTTATCGATTTCCTTATAGGACAGGATTTCCGCATAGTGTGCATACAACGTAACATTGTCATTGGCGTTGTTCCACTTGAAGAGCGCTTCGCCCTTGTCGTCAAAGTAGCGGATCCCTGCCCCGTTCGGCTCGGAAAACCAGCCGACGAAGGTCTTGGTCGCGTCCGTGCAGTTCGCTGTGGGGAGCTGATTGAGTTTACCGAAAGTTACCGTGACGGTATCGGTCCCCACCGTGCCGTTTTCGCCCGGATTCAGGGTGACAGTGTACTTCTTGGCAGACCAGTTGGCATACAGCACGAGATCGCCGTTGCCGTCAAATCTGTCGCTCGTGTATGCTTTCCCGCCGGTGACACCGTTCGGGACGAGGTACCAGCCGACGAAATCATAACCCTCGCGGGTGGTTTCGGGGAGCGTCAGACTGTCGCCGAATGCCTTATACAGGTTGGTGACTGCCGCGCCGCCGCGAACATCCAGAAGAATCTCATAGACTTCCACCGTGGTGGAAACCCATGCAGAGCGTTCGCCGCCTTCACTCTCGCTGCAAACGGAGACCTTGATCTCACCGCTCTCGGTAAAGGGTACCTGCGCGAAAGCGGCAGTTGCCGGAACCTCGATCTCAGCCCCGGACGTGCCGACACGGATGATGTACTTGCTGGCGTTCAGAACCGGCGACCAGTAGAGGTAGCCGTCACGGTAGGTCACTTCGGTGATCATCGAATAGTTGACCGTGACCGTCCCGGACACGGGCGAATTGTTCTGCGCGTCCGCCGCGATTGCCTGCACCGTCACTTCATACGTATCGATGCCGTCGGTGAGAACGTCGCTGTTCATCACGAAGGCGGCTTCCGGTGCATCGTATGCAATACCGTTAATCGTAACCTTATAGGAGGTTGCCCCTGCCACCGCGTTCCAGACCAGTTTGGTACCGGAGAGGGTCACGCCGCTCGGGCGTGCGAGAACCGTCTTTTCAAAGTTCACCGCATCTGCGGGCGCCGCATAATAGCCGGTGCTGACAGGCTTCACCTTGACATAGAGGAGCCCCGCCGCAACGCCGGTGATGTCATAGGAAGTGCCGCTCGTGACATAGTAGTCCGTATAGGTTTCGCCGTCCTTCGAGAGGCTGACGAGGTAACCCATGGCATTTTCCACCGGGTTCCAGGTGATCTTCTCATTGCTCACTTCAACCCCGTTCACGGCGCCGAGACCCTGGTAGAAGATATAGGTGCTTGTCGAATCGAGATAGCCTTTTGCTTTCGCCGTGACGATGAAAGTGATACCGTCCTGCGGCATATCGCAGTTGGCAAAAATGTAGTTGGTCGAATTGCCGTTATTGACGGCGATATGTTTATGGTTCGGATTGCCGCAGACGGCGGTAATCACATAACTTTCCGCATGTGCAACCGGGTCAAACACGAGAACCCCGGAGGACACCACGCGGAAGTTGGATACGCGATCCAGCCCCTTATTGCGATAGTATGCCGTCGCGGTCTTGCCGTTGCCGGTTACCGTCACCGCATAATCGCCGGCGGCCGCCGCGGAGAAGTCAAATGCGTAACGCGTCGCATTGGCATCCGTCGATTTGACAACGGTATCGCCCAACTGGACGGTCACATGGTACGCGATGTTCGTACCGAGCGAATTCCAACTGATCCCCGTCGATGTCACGGAAATCACTGGGGCACCGTCCGCATCCTCGTAGCGGGCATACAGGGTCACGTCCTGCGTGAGCGTCTGCCCCTCATACTGTGCGGTCAGTTTGTCCGGCTTCTGATAGTCACTCATCCACCAGCCGATGAATGCCGCACCGTCTTTGGCGGCGGGTGTCGGCAGATTGTACAGTACGCCGTTCACAGTCTTGGCGGGCGCGTAACTTGCGTCGCCGCCCACAAGAGTCGCCGTGTATTCGGACTTACCGGTCAGCTGCTCAAAGCGCGCATAGACCGTGGTATCCTTCTTGACGGCGACACTGTCGAACACGAAAGCACTCGTGTAGTCCTTATCGGTGTACCAGCCAATGAAGGCATAACCGTCCTTTTTCGGATCCTGCGGTTTGGTTGCGTACTCGCCGTTCAGCACCTGCTGAGACGCGACCGCACTGCCGCCGTCCACATCATAGGTAACGGTGAACTTACTGCGCTGAAGCATTCTGTAGGTGCTTCCGTTGTATGTAAGCGTCAGGACGCCGTCTTCGATCTTGGCGGAGGCAGTGGTACTGTCCCCCCCCTTGAACGTAAGCGTCAGAACGCCGTCCTCATAGGTAAAAGTACCGCTTTGGTCGCCGTTCAGACCGGAGAGCATGAACGCATTCCCCGTAATGGTGAACAGGTATTCGTCGTCCCCCTCCGTCATGAAGTAGACATTATCGATCCCATAGTCTGTCTTCGTCTGATCGTCGGGCTTCGGGGTGGGAGTATCGCTCCCGCCTTTGTCGCACGCCGCCAGTAGGAACAGTGAAACGCAAAGAGCGATCAGCAGAAACGCGCTGACCAAACTTTTCTTGAAGTGACTCATGGCTTTTCTCTCCTATATAAAATATGACATATTATCTCACGAATTCATCACAAATGCAAGAATTTTAGCAAAAAAATTCAAATTTATCGACTTTTACACAAATACCTCACCATGGGGGCTTGCTTTTGGTTAATTTATCATAAAAAACAATTTTTTCGGCAAAAAAATACGACGATCGATCACAAACAGACTTCCGCCGCCGCTCTGCGAGCGTCTCGGAACAGCGAGACGGTTGCTCCCGAGAGACTTCTTTTCACCAAGAAATTGACTTTTTCAAGCCATGGCAGAAAGCAATGCGGAGATGAATAATTATCTTTTTCTACGAATATTTATTCTTTTCCGTTCTCTATGCTTTGCGGAATCGTGCCGGAAATGAACTCTTCAGAATGGCAAGAAGGACACGCCAGACTTGCAAATTGACGCTCCGGACGCCCGAAAAACTGCGTTTTGTACACCTCGGCAACGGTGCGGAATCCCCTGCCTTTGCAAAAACGGGTCTATAACCAGTTTTTCGGGATTTCCCATCTCTTACGAGAGGCGACGGCAACGCCGGATATTATCTATATATTATATGTCTGCCATGGGGGATTTCCGGCGAGATACGACTGTCGGATTGCTGTTCGGCGGGGAGAAAACTTCATTCCGCGCCCGGAGTGGCTTTTGGGGAGAAAAAACAAAAGCGGAGAGCCACTTCCCACTCGGAAGCAACTCTCCGTTTTTTATTCGTTATCCCGCATGGTTCCCGTCCCCCGAAGGAGCATCGAAACCCGGGATCATACAATCAATCTGGTGGGGGAAGCTGGATTCGAACCAGCGAAGTCATGGACAACAGATTTACAGTCTGCCCCCTTTGGCCGCTCGGGAATTCCCCCATATCGTTTGCTGACTTGATGAGTATAGCATAGCAAAATCGAAATGTCAACAGTTTTTTTGATATTTTCGGGGAAAAAGCGCAGGCGCGGAAGATCGCCACGGCAAGCGGCTTCCGGCACAATGCCGCGAGGTAAAACATATGTAAAAAACATTGCATTCCCTCTTTTGTTTTGTTATAGTAAGACCGTAAATGTAACACTGATATCAATACTGAACGCGCGGGACGAACGGCAAAGGCGTTCCCCCGTCAGCGGAAAGGACTTTTTCATGGTGACATACGAGAGCCTACGGGCAAACAAAACCGTCAACACCTATATTGAATCGGCGGACGCGACCATGGCGGCGATGGGATACACCGACCACGGGTACGCCCATGTGATGAAGGCGGCGGAGACCGCCGCGATGATCCTGACGGCGCTCGGGTACGACGAACGCACCGTCGAACTCGCGCGCATCGCCGGGTACCTGCACGATATCGGCAACCTCGTCAACCGCGTGAACCACGCGGAGACCGGAGCGCTCATCGCTTTCCGCATTCTCAACGAACTGGGCATGGACGCCGCCGAGATCGCCACCGTCGTGACCGCCATCGGCAACCATGACGAGGGCACCGGCGTCCCCGTCAACGCCGTCAGCGCGGCGCTCATCCTCGCCGACAAGACGGACGTGCGACGCTCCCGTGTGCGCAACCGCGATATTGCCGCTTTCGATATTCACGACCGCGTCAACTACTCCGTCGAGGGGTCGCTCCTGACGCTCTCCGGCGATAACAGCGAAATCACGCTCCGCCTCACGATTGACACCGCTATCAGCTCCGTCATGGACTATTTCGAGATTTTCCTCACCCGCATGGTCATGTCGCGCAAGGCGGCGGAAAAACTCGGGATCCGCTTCCGTCTTGTCATCAACGATCAGCAGGTGCTGTAATACCAAATCCCCGCCGCCCTCACGGGTCGGCGGGGATTTTTTATCTGTGTGCCCGTGGTGTGCGTTTGTCCGGGTGCGGCATCGCCGTGTGCAACGGACAGCGGGCGAGTGCCCCGCATATCCTGTGGATATGGAGGGGTGGGCATGAAGGAAAAACGACTGACGGGCGCCGTCGCGGAGATCTCACTCGACGCGGCGGCGCGGAATTATCTGGCGCTGCGTGCGAGAACAAAGGCAAAATTCTGCTGTGTTGTCAAGGCAAACGCCTACGGGCACGGCGCCGCCGTCCTCGGGACGCTTTACGAACGGCTCGGCGCGGACTATCTCGCGGTGGCAACGGCGGACGAGGCGCTCGCGCTACGGCGCGCGGGCATCCGCACGCCGATCCTCATCCTCGGGTACGTGCCCCCCGAGTTTGCCGCACGGGCGGCGTGCGAACATCTGACGCTGACCGTCTACGACCGGGCGCAGGCAGAGGCGCTCGCGGCAGAGGCACGCGGCGGGCAAACCGACGTCCACCTCAAAATCGACACCGGTATGGGGCGGTTGGGATTCCTCCCGGAAGACGCCGCCGAAACGGCTGGGGTCATCGGGGCGCTCACCGCGCTCCGTATCACGGGCATCTACACCCATCTTGCGTGCGCCGACGAGGGCGCGGCAGGACGGGAGGCAACGGAGCGGCAACTCCATACATTCCGGGCGGCTGTCACGGCGGTCGAGGACGTGCTCGGGCGGCGGCTCCTGCGCCATGCGGCGAACTCCGCGGGACTGCTCTGCTACCCGGACGGGGCGTTCGACATGGTACGGGCGGGGCTGGCGCTCTATGGCTACAATGCCGCGGAGACATTGGCGGCAACGGAAAACGGAACCCCAAAAGAGACGTCCGCATGCACGGGCGCTCTTCCTCCGACGATGGCGGAGCTCGTGCCGATCCTCACCCTGCGGGCGCCGCTCGTCTCCGTCAAAGAACTGCCGTCGGGATCCCCTATCGGATACGGCGGTACATTCGTTACGCGCCGTCCCTCGAAGATCGGCATTCTCCCGCTCGGCTACGCGGACGGCATTGCGCGGCTCGCGGGAGCGCATGGGTGCATGGTATCGGTGGGGGACGCACTCGCGCCCGTCGTCGGGCGGGTGTGCATGGATCAGACACTCATCGATCTCACGGACGTCGGCGGCGCCGTCGGCGACACCGTGACGCTCTTCGGAAAAGCTCCGGGGGCACGGCTCTGCGACTGGGCGGAGAAGCTCGGGGCGATTCCCTATGAACTCCTGACTTCCCTCGGCACACGTATCGCACGTGTTTACAAATAATTTTCTCAAATTCCTATTGCAATTATAGGAAATGCATGATACACTAACCGTGAAAAAGCGGGGTGTATAGTCGATACCGCCACCGTGATACTAAAGAAAACGGAAAAAGGAAATTTGTGATGAAAACGGATTTTCGCGTCAAAGGCATGAGCTGCGCCGCCTGCTCCGCGCACGTCGAGGGCGCCGTCTCCCACGTGGCGGGCGTCTCACGCGCGTCGGTGAGTCTGCTCACGGGCACCATGGTCGTGGAACACGAGTGCCCCACCGAGGACATCATCGCGGCTGTCAAGCACGCCGGTTATTCCGCCTCCGTCATCGAGGCGACCGCGGCTGGCGTCGCGCTCCCGCCGCCGGAAAAGACCTCCTGGCGACGTCTGTGGCTCTCGCTCCTCTTCGGTCTGCCGCTCCTCTGGCTCGGCATGATGCCGATGCTGTGGGCAAACGCGCCGATCCCGCCCGCACTCCGCGAGAACCCGATCCTGAACGTCAGCGTACAGCTCGTCCTCGCGCTGATCGTGGCGGGTATCAACTACCGCTATTTTAAGGGTGGTTTTGCGTCGCTCTTCCACCGTGCACCGAATATGGACACGCTGATTGCCCTCGGCTCCGCCGCCGCGATCCTGCAGACTGCCGGCGTACTGGTGATGCTGATCGCGGGCGGACACGCCTCTCATCACGGCATGTCGACGCCGCACGTCTACGCGGAAACTGCCGCGATGATCCTGATCCTCGTCACGCTCGGCAAGACGCTCGAGGGGCGGCAAAAGGACAAGACCGCCGCCGCCGTCCGTGCGCTCGCCTCGCTCGCGCCCGAGACCGCAAACGTCCTGCGTGACGGGAAAGAAGTGACGCTCCCGCTCCGGGAAGTCGTCGTCGGCGACACGGTGATTCTGCGTGCCGGGGAGCGTACCCCCGTCGACGGTACCGTCCTCACGGGCACCGGCGCGGTCGATGAATCCACGCTCACGGGCGAGAGCCTGCCGGTCGACAAAAAGGCGGGCGACACCGTGCTCTGCGGCTGTATTCTCACCTCCGGTTCCGTCACGCTGAAAGCCGACCGTGTGGGTGAGGAAACTTCGCTCTCGCAGACCATTCGCATGGTCGCCGGCGCCGTCGCCTCCAAGGCACCGCTCGCGCGCATCGCGGACAAGGTCAGCGCCGTCTTTGTCCCCGCCGTCCTCGGTATCGCGCTCGTGACGCTCGGCGTCTGGAGCATCGTCGCCGGGGTCAGCGACCACTACACCTTCACGGACGCGCTCTCGCACGCGATCGCCGTCCTCGTCATTTCCTGCCCGTGCGCTCTGGGGCTCGCCACCCCGACGGCTATCATGACCGCCACCGGGCGCGCCGCCGAAATGGGGATTCTCATCAAGAGCGCCGCGGCGCTGGAATCCCTCGGTCGTATCACGACCGTCGCACTCGACAAGACCGGCACCGTCACGGAGGGCAAAATGCGCCTGACCGCCGCCATCACCGCCCCCGGCGCCGACGAAGAGGCGTTCCGCACACTTGCCCGCGCGCTCGAAACGCCGTCCGGGCACCCGATTGCCAAAGCCATCTGCGCGGGGCTCGGCGAGGGCGAAACGCCGGAAGCCATCGGCTTCTCCGCGATGGAGGGGCGCGGCGTCTACGCCAAAGTGAACGGCGTCAAATGTTTCGCCGGCAACCGGGCGCTGCTCGAGGAACTGGAAATCGAATCCCCCTTCCCGGAAAGTGAGGTCAAGGCACTGCTCGAGAGCGGCTCCACCATCACTTATGTATGCCGCGGAGCCGAGTGTATCGGGCTCCTCGCCGTCGCGGACGGCATTCGCGAGGACAGCCGCGAAGCTATTTCCGAACTGCACAAGATCGGTGTCAAGACGCTCATGCTCACGGGCGACCATGAGATCGTCGCGAAGCACATCGCCGCCGACGCCGGTATCGACGGCTACGCAGCGGGGCTCCTCCCCGCCGACAAGTCGGAGCGTATCGAAGCGGAAAAGGGCGCCGGTGAAAAGGTCGCCATGGTCGGCGACGGCGTGAATGACGCACTCGCCCTCGTGAGCGCGGACGTCGGCATCGCCGTCGGCGCCGGGACGGACGTCGCCATCGAAAGCGCGGACGTTGTCCTGCGCCGCGACACGCTCACCTCCGTCCCGACCGCCATTCGTCTCGGGCGTGCAACGGTGCGCAACATTCACGAAAACCTGTTCTGGGCGCTGATTTACAACCTGGTCTGCATTCCGCTCGCCGCCGGGGTGCTGGCGCCGATCGGATTCAGCCTGCCGCCGATGGTCGGCGCGCTGGCAATGAGCATTTCCTCCGTCTGCGTCGTCACGAACGCCCTGCGGCTCCGCCGCTTCAAGGCGTAAAAGCCGCAAAATCATTACGTCGCGCAGCCGGGCATCGGAGGAAAAACGCGTGACGCTTAAACACACAAAGAGGAGCCGTTTTTCTCGGCTCCTCTTTGTGTTATAGAATCGGTTTTTGAAAGAATAAAAATCAGTGTTGTTTTCAGAGCGCCCTGTGAGGAGCTTTTAACTCTCGTATCCCGTGCGGACGGCGCGAAGGTTCGCATCGTACAAATCCGCGTGGCGGGCGGAAACGACTTTTTTCAGTGCCGCTTCCACGTGGTCGAACGGAATTCCAACCTCACGCAGCACCTTTCCGACCAGCATCATGTTGGCAAGCGTCGGAATCCCCGCCGCGCGCGCCATCTCGGTCGCGGGCAGATAATAGGGCGTAACGTCGGTGCGCGCGACTTTCCGTGCAATCAGCGTACTGTCGACAAAGAGTTTTGCCCCCGGCACCGCCTCTCCCTCGTATTTATCAAGCGAAGGCAGGTTCATTACAATGAGAATGTCGGGGTGCGACACGATCGGCGAACCGACAGGGTCGTCGGAGAGGATCACGCTGCAATTTGCGGTGCCGCCGCGCATCTCGGGACCGTAGGACGGAAGCCAGCTCACCTCTTTCCCCGCCATCATGCCGAGGTAGGTAAGGAACTTACCGGCGAAGAGCACCCCTTGCCCGCCGAAGCCCGCAATCAAAATGTGATACGTCATCGTGTCCCCTCCTCTGTCTGATCCTTATACACGCCGAGCGGGTAATACGGAATCATTTTTTCCTCTACCCACCGAAGCGCCGCCTCGGGCGTCATGCCCCAGTTGGTCGGGCAGGAAGAGATCACTTCGATGAGCGAGAATCCGCGCCCCTCCACCTGATTACGGAAGGCTTTCAGGATCGCTTTCTCCGCCTCTTTCACGTGCTTCACGTTGTTGACGGCGACGCGCTGAATATAGGCGGGTGCGTCAAGGGCAGCAAGCATCTCCGAGACACGGATCGGGTAGCCGACCGTCGCAACGTCACGGCCGTAGGGGGAGGTCTGCGTGACCTGCCCGGGGAGCGACGTCGGCGCCATCTGCCCGCCCGTCATGCCGTAGATCGCGTTATTGACGAAGATTACGGTGATGTTCTCGTTCCGTGTCGCGGCGTGTACCGTCTCCGCCATACCGATCGAGGCGAGGTCGCCGTCTCCCTGATAAGTAAATACGATGTTCTCCGGGAGGGCACGCTTGATGCCCGTCGCGACCGCGGGGGCTCTGCCGTGCGCCGCCTCCACCATGTCACAGGCAAAATAGTCGTACGCCATGACGGCGCAGCCGACGGGGGCGACGCCGATCGCCTTCCCCTCGATCCCGAGTGTGTCGATCGCCTGCGCGACAAGGCGATGTATGATCCCGTGCGTACAGCCGGGGCAATAATGCAGCGGCGCGTCCGTCAACGATTTCGGTTTTTCAAATACAGTCATGCCTTGTCTCCTCCCGTCATGTTGCGAATTGCCGTCAAAACTTCCTCGGGCGTGGGGATCATCCCGCCGGTACGCGCGCAGAGCGACACCGGGCGGCGGCAGCGGATCGCGAGTTCCACGTCCTCGATCATCTGCCCCATAGAGAGTTCCACCGAGAGGAACGCCCGCACGTGCTCCGCCGCCGCCGCAAGCGCCGCCTTCGGGAACGGCCAAAGGGTGATGGGACGGATCAGTCCGACCTTGATACCCATGTCTCTCGCCGCCTTGACGGCGTTCTTGGAGACGCGCGCGGCGATACCGAACGCGACGACGCAATACTCCGCGTCCTCCATCATGTAGGTTTCGAACAGCGGCTCGCGCTCCTCGACCGTGCGGTAGCGCTCAAAGCGCTCGATATTGGTTTTCTCGAGGATCTCCGGCTTCAGGTACAGCGAATTGATGATATGATGCGGGCGCTTCCCCTCCGTCCCCGTCACCGTCCACGATTTTTCTTCGGTGCGCGGCTCGACCGCCTCCGGGAGGGTCACGGGCTCCATCATCTGCCCCATGGTGCCGTCCGCGAGGAGCATGACGGGCATTCTGTATGTATCGGCAAGATCAAAGGCACGCACCGTCATGTCCGCCATCTCCTGCACGGAGGCGGGCGCGAGGACGATCAGGTGGTAGTCACCGTGACCGCCGCCCTTGGTCGCCTGGAAATAATCCGACTGCGACGGCTGGATCCCGCCGAGCCCCGGTCCGCCTCGCTGTACGTTGACAATGAGCGCGGGCAGGTCTGCCCCGGCAATATAGGAGATCCCCTCCTGCTTCAGCGAAATCCCGGGGCTGGAGGAGGAAGTCATCACGCGCTTCCCCGTCCCGGCAACGCCGTACACCATGTTGATCGCAGAGATCTCGCTCTCTGCCTGGAGGAACACGCCGCCGATCTTCGGCATACGCTTCGCCATATACGCGGCGACCTCGGTCTGGGGGGTGATCGGGTACCCGAAATAGTGACGGCACCCGGCGCGGATCGCCGCCTCGGCGATTGCCTCATTCCCCTTCATCAATACTTTTTCCGCCATTGTATCACCTCACTTCTCCACCGTGATCACGCAGTCGGGGCACATCGTCGCGCAAAACGCACAACCGATGCACTTCGACCCGTCCGTCACCTCGGCGGGAGAATGTCCTTTCTGATTGATTTTTTCACGCGAGAGGGTGATGATCCCCCGCGGGCAGGCGGTGACACACAGTCCACAGCCTTTACAGAGGTCCGTTGCAAAGGTTACTTTCGCCATGGCAGTCTCCTTTATCAAAAATACTTCTTTTGCAGAGTGAGCGCGAAGAGCGACTCGGGTACCGCGTCGGCGATGCGCGCCTCGGCGGAGGTAAACAGGAGCGGGAGCCCCGAGAGACGCGATAGCGCCTCGGCTCGCTCGCGCGTCGCGCGCACCGTTTCGGGTGTCGTCTCGGCACCGAGGTTGGAATTGTTGACGATCGCGGTAAACGGAATCCCGCCCGCCGTCTCAATCTCCCGCATGACCCCGAGCGCGTCCTCCGCCGTCTTTGTCAGCGGGCGGCAGAAGTTCACGACGAAGATCATCTCGAAATCGCCCTCCGCGAGAATATCCGGCGCGTATCGACCGAGGGCATACGCCCCGCGGTCATCACCGCCGATGTCCAGAACCGCGAGCGTATCGCGCTCGACGATGGGCAGGTAGAGCGCCGCCGGGAGCGCCGGCAGGTCGACGTTGCTGTTCGCAAACGCGGGGGAAATCAGGCGTATCCCCGCCGCGTCCAGCACCTCGGCGCTGTCCTTGGTGCGGAAATACGGGTTGACGATATCCATATCGGCGACCGTCACGCTTTCCCCACCCCGGCGGAGCGCAAGCGCGTAGTTGACGGCGAGATTGGTCTTCCCGCTCCCGTAATGCCCGGCGAAGAGCGTGACCCGCCGGTGCGGGAACGCAGTCAGTCGCATGGTTTCTCCACCGTGTGACACCAGCCGAAGGTGTCCGGGAGCGTGCCCCACTGGATCCCCGTCAGCGTATCGTAGAGTTTCTGCGTCACGGCGCCGATGCCGCCGTCACCGACCGTGTGCTCCTGCCCCTCATAGGCAAGGGTGCCGATCGGAGAGACGACCGCCGCCGTGCCGGTGCCCCATGCCTCCTCGAGCGTCCTGTCCTCTGCGGCGCCGATCAGTTCCCCGACCGAGAGCAGACGCTCTTCGACCTCGTAACCCCACGAGCGGAGCAGTTCGATGCAGGATTTGCGCGTGATGCCGGGGAGGACGGAGCCGGTGAGCGCAGGGGTGACAATCTTCCCCGCAATCTTGAACATGACGTTCATGGATCCGACTTCCTCGATATACTTACGCTCGACGCCGTCAAGCCAAAGCACCTGTGTATAGCCCTTTTCCTCCGCACGCTTACCGGCACGCAGGCTGGCGGCATAGTTCCCGCCGCACTTCGCATAGCCCGTACCGCCGCGCACGGCGCGGACGTCCTCGTGCTCGATCGCAATCTTCACCGGGTTGATGCCCTCGGCGTAATAGGCGCCGACAGGCGAGCAGATGATGCAGAGGGTCGCCGCATGAACGGCGTGAACGCCGAGGTGGGGATCCGCCCCGAACATGAACGGACGGATATAGAGAGACGTACCGACGCTGTGCGGTACCCAGTCGCGCTCGAGATCCACCAGCATATCCAGCGCACGGAGCATGAACGCCTCGTCCACCTCCGGCAGGCACAGGCGCTCCGCGCTGTGATTCATGCGGCGGATATTCTCCATCGGGCGGAACAGGCGGATTTCGCCCGATGCCGTGCGATACGCTTTCATGCCCTCGAAGATCTCGGTGCCGTAATGCAGCACCGACGCGGCGGGAGAAAGCGAAATCGGACCGTAGGGGACGATGCGGGCGTCATGCCACCCCTCCCCCTCCGTATAATCGGCGAGAAACATATGGTCGGTGAAGATCTTACCGAACCCGAGCGCGCTTTCGTCCTGCGGTTTTTCTTTCGGGGTCGCGGTTCTTGTCAAACGGATTTCTAACATGGTGTCTCTCCTTACAGTTTATTTCTCTGGATCTTACCGCTCGTCGTCTTGGGGAGTTCCTCCCGGAACACGACGATGCGGGGGTATTTATAGGGCGCGGTACGTTCTTTCACGTAGTTCTGAATCTCTTTTTTGAGTTCCTCCGTCGGGGCGGTGCCGCGGGTGAGGACGATGCTGGCTTTCACCACCTGTCCGCGCACCGGGTCGGGTGCGGCGGAAACGCCGCATTCGAGAATGTACGGCAGTTCCATGAGGACGTTCTCAATCTCAAAGGGTCCGATGCGGTAGCCGGAGGATTTGATGAGATCGTCGGTGCGCCCGACATACCAGTAGTAGCCGTCCTCGTCACGCCATGCGGTATCGCCCGTATGGTAATAGCCGTCGTGCCAACACTCCGCCGTTTTTTCGTCGTCATGGTAGTAGCCGCGGAACAGCCCGCAGGGCGCGCCCTCCGAGACGTCGATACAAATCTCGCCGACCTCGCCGTCCGGCACGGGTCTGCCGTCCCCGTCGAGTAGCGCAACGCGGTAGAGCGGTACCGGCTTCCCCATGGAGCCGAGGCGGGCGCGGGTACCGACGAGGTTCGCGATCACGCAGGTCGTCTCGCTCTGCCCGAAGCCCTCCATAATCTGTAGTCCCGTCGCCGCCTCAAAGAGACGGAACACCTCGGGGTTGAGCGCCTCGCCCGCCGTCGTCATATGCTCGACGGACGAAAGGTCGTAGCGGGAGATATCCTCCTTGACCATCATGCGGAGGATCGTCGGCGGGGCGCAGAACGTGGTGATATGATATTTCGCGAACATCGGCAGAATATCCGCCGCGTCGAATCTGTCGAAATCATAGACGAAAATCGGCGCTTCACACAGCCATTGTCCGAAGATCTTCCCCCACGCCGCTTTTGCCCAGCCGGTGTCGGCGACGGTGAGATGCAAGCCATCCGGGTTCACACAGTGCCAATACTTCGCGGTATGGAAATGCCCGAGGGGATAACGGTAATCGTGTGCGGCAATCTTCGGGTTCCCCGAGGTGCCGGAGGTGAAATACATGAGCATCAGGCTGTCGCCCGAAGGAGCGTCCGCCGGGCGCTCGAACTTCCCGGTGAAGAGCGGGTACTCCCCGTCGAAGTCGCGCCAGCCGTCGCGCTTGCCGTCGACGAGGATACGGGTCAGCGGCACGCCCGTCTCCGCCGCGGCGGCGTCCACCTCGGCGGCAATATCGCCGTCCGCCGTGGCAACAACGGCGGTGATACCCGCCGCGCCGAGGCGGTAGGAGATATCATGCGCGCGGAGCTGGCAGGGTGCCGGAATGGAGACGGCACCGATTTTCATGAGCCCGAGCAGGGCGATCCAGAACTGGTAATGTCGCTTGAGCAGGAGCAGGACGCGATCACCGCGTCCGATGCCGAGAGAGCGGAAATAGTTCGCTGCGCGGTTGGAAGCACGGGAGAGGTCGGCAAACGTGAAGCGCCGCTCCGTATGTTCGCGGTCGAGGTGGAGCATCGCGAGCTTCCCCGGTTGCTCCCGCCCGATCCTGTCCACGATATCAAAGGCGAAATGGAACGTATCGGTGTTTTTGAACGAGAGGGACTCGAGCGCGCCGTTCTCTCCCTCTCGGACGTCGATATAGTCCTCCCACACCCATTTGCGGCTGGGGGTGAACTTCGGCGGGAGGGTGGTAAACTCGCGCACGCCGCTGTGCGTCAGGTTGGCAATCGGCTCCCCTGCCGGGTTCAGAACGATCGCGTAAAAAAGGCAATCCGCCCCCTCGGTCGCAATCATACCGTGGGGCGTCGCACTGTCATAATAGATGCTGTCGCCCGCGCGGAGGATCTCGATATGTTCACCGACCTGCACTTTGAGCGTGCCGCTGACGATGATGTCACACTCCTGCCCGATGTGGGTCGTGAGTTCAATATCGCGGTGCTGCGCCTCCTCGGAATAAACCGAGCAGACAAACAGCGGTTCGGCGATACGATTCTTAAAAGCGGCGGCAAGATTGTAATAGATCATGCCGTGCGCCTGTTCAATCTTTTGCCCCTCTCCGCGGCGCGTGACCGTATAGGAAGAAAGGCGGGGTCCCGTCCCCTCGATAATATCCGTGACGTCGACGCCGAGCGCCTGTGCGCAACGGTAAAGAAACGCGAAGTTCAGATCCTGCCGCCCTGCCTCGCAGGCGATGTATTCCGCCTCCTCGACGTCCGTCTTTTCCGCCATTTCGGCAGTGGATAACCCGACGATCTCCCGCAGGGCGCGGATACGCCCCGCCATCTCGCGGATCTTCTCTTCCAGTCCTGTTTTGGTTTTGGTCTGCATAATCCCTCCCCGGCGGGAAAACAGAAAGGCCCGCCTCAAAGTATGACTTTGAGACGAGCCGAAAATGACCCGCGGTACCACTCAAATTCACGACATAATGTCGTGCCCTTATCGAGTTCTAGCAAACTCTATGCTCTGACGCGGCAATGACGGGGAGGGTCTACTCAGAGATCCCTTTCTTCCTCCCGGCTCGGAAACTACAAACACGTATCTGCCCCTCATGGCTCGCACCGACCGCCATGTCTCTGAGAGGGACCCTGTTACGTGTCCTTTTCTTCAACGCCTTTGGGTGATTTGATACACTATATCACACTTTGTAACTGCTGTCAACTGTTTTTCACAAAAGATTGCGCCGGATCTTACCGCTCACGGTCTTGGGGAGCTCTTCCCGGAAGACCACGATACGGGGATATTTATACGGCGCGGTATGCGTCTTGACATAGTCCTGAATCTCTTTCTTCAGCGCCTCGGTCGGCTCGG